>WNGJ01000233.1_pt1 | contig 47774 bp, 41 predicted proteins | sample 5400611 | NCBI WGS metagenome assembly WNGJ01 (sample SAMN13153375, study PRJNA577476) | soil metagenome | isolation source: 40 cm soil or saprolite under Garry oak tree replicate 1 | place: USA:California | collected 2016-06-15
GCCGCCGCTGCCGCTCATCCAGATGCGGGAAGAGCGACCCGAACTTCGCCGCCAGCATCTCCCGCGTCACCGTCACATCGCCCATACCACAGCAGCCTGCCAGAAACCAGGAAGCTACGGATTATTTTCTGACAAACCCCTATGGCAACGCCGATGTGACATCGGCGTGGTTGCTGCCGCGGGCGGGCGGGCGGATTCAGGTTCCGGGGCCGGGCGCGCGGGACTCATGGGGCATGCGGGAAAGCGGTGGCCGGGTCCGGGGCAGGCCGGGCCGGGCAGGGGCGGATCAGTTACGCGACAGTCTCAATTACCTGGCCATCTCCGCGCAAGCCCTGCACATCCATCCCATGCGTCCCGTCCGTCTGCCTTTACAGGGTGGATTCGGGCTCCCGGGTGGATCGGGAGGACAGTGGTGCACAAAACTCTCCCCGGAGCCCGAATCCACCCAGCATCTTTGCGCTCCGGGCGTGCGGGGGGACTTCCCGGCGTCTGGCGCTGAACGAATTTCCCGGCCACCAAGATCCCACCGGACGCTTGGGGCCGGCGCCGGGACGTGGGTCGTGGCTAGAATGTGAGTTCGATTATCTGGTATGCTATCGGGATGGGCACATATACGCCGCCGGGGTGGCCGACCGGGGTGCACCCGCCAGGAAGCGAGGACTTCGAGTCCACCGCCGTCGGCTGGCTGCTCGACGTGGTGCCGCCCGACTACCGCCTGCACGGGGTCCTGCGCCGGTATCCGGTCGCCCTGGCCACCATGGCCAGGTACCACTCGAAGGCGTGCGTCGAGGGGGCACGCCAGGGGTACCGCACGGCCAGGACCGAGCTCACGGGCACGCTACCGCCGCACGCGATCGATACCGTCCTGGCCGCCTACCGCAAGGAGGGCGCCCGGCTCGCCGCCACCGCCCGCGCGGTCGGCCTGGTCGAGCGCGCGCTGCGCGGCGAGGTGCTCGCGCCGACGCTGAGCCCTCCCGCCACGGCCGGCCCGGCGACCGCCCATCCGAAAGCAGCAGAGCCGCAGGCAGCGGAACCGGTAACGGCCGGGGCGAAAGCGGCAGGACCGAGGGCAGCGGAGCGGGTGACAGCCGGGGCGAAAGCGGCAGGAACGAAGACAGCGGAACCGGTAACAGCCGGGGCGAAGGCCGCCTCGGCGGCGCGGGACGGCGCGGGTGAACGTCAGGCGGCTCAACTTCAGGCGGCCCCACCTCAGGCAGCGGGACGTCAGCGGCCCGCGCGCCAGCGTAAGGCCACCGGAGGCTAGCCAGAATTCAGCCGGCGGCGGGAGGAACCATCTGGCCAGGACATGAGACGATGACACCAAGCCAGCGGGGGTGGGCTGCTAGATCTGCAGGCAGCATGAGGATGGTGAGCCAGTGCCGCGGCAAGCCCGGATCCTTCTGGTTGACGACCGGATCGAGAACCTGATCGCGCTCGACGCCATCTTGTCCCCGCTGGACCAGATCCTGGTGCCGGTCCGGTCCGGCGAGCAGGCGCTGCAGGCGCTGCTCACCGAGGAGTTCGCGGTCGTCCTGCTCGATGTCGTGATGCCGGGGATGAACGGCATCGAGACCGCCGGGCGGATCAAGCAGAACGCCAAGACCCGCGACGTGCCCATCATCTTCCTGACCGCCGCGCTGGCCCAGCCCGAGCAGCCCTTCCTCGGCTACGCCGCGGGCGCGGTCGACTACCTGGCCAAGCCGTTCGACCCCGGGGTGCTCAAGGCCAAGGTGTCGGTCTTCGTCGATCTTTACCTGAAGGCCAGCCAGCTCCGCGACCAAGCCGAACTGCTCGGCGGGCGGCCGCTGACCGACCAGCTGTCCGGCCGACTCGAGGCCGTCGAGGAGACGGTGGCCACGCTGTGTGCGCTGCCCGCGGTGAGCCGGGACGCCGAGGCGGCGGAAACGGCCGCCCGGCTAGCCAGGCGGATTGGCCGGCTGCGCGATGCCCTCGACGCGCTCGGCGGCGCCGGGCCCAGCTAGTACTGAGCCGGGCCCGGCTGGTGCCGGCCCGGCCGGCCTGGACAGCGGGGACCAGCCGTCCCCCGGCACGTAGGACCTGACCACCCGGGCCGGGACGCCCGCCACCACGCACCGGTCCGGCACCGTGCCGCGCACCACCGAGCCGGCCGCGATCACGACATTGCGGCCGATGCACGCGCCCGGCAGCACCACCGCGCCGGCCCCGAGCCAGCTGCCCGAGCCGATGCGGACGGCGGCGTTCAGCGGCATCTGCCTGCCGATCGGGACGTCCGGGTCGGCGTAGCCGTGGTTCTGGTCGGTGATGTAGACGTACGGGCCGGTGAACACGTCGTCCCCGATGACCAGCGAATGGTGCGCGACGATGTGACTGCCCCGGCCGATCACGCAGCGGTCCCCGATCCGCAGCACCGGCACGGGGCCGAGATCCTGGCCGGGCACCATCCCGGCGGACAGGGATACCTGGGCGCCGATGAGGGTGTCCTCGCCGACGGTGATCCAGCGTTCCCCGAAGACCGAACCGGACGGGAAGGCCGCCATCGAGCCGCGGCCGAACGCGGCGAACCGCCGGCCAGCCGGGGTGTCCGCGGTCACCGCCCCGGCCCGCTGCGCCGCCTCCCACCCCCAGTGCACCGCCCGCCACCGTAGCCGGCGGAGCCACGCCACGCTCACGGCGATGCGGCTTTCACGGACGGGCCCGGTCACGGGCGGGCCCAGTCACGGGCGGGCCGACGCGGCCAGCTGACCGCAGGCGCCGTCGATCTCGCGGCCCCGGGTGTCCCGGACCGTGACCGGGACGCCGTGCGCCTCCAGGCGGCGGACGAACTCGCGCTGCGCGGCGGGCCGCGACGCGGTCCACTTCGACCCGGGCGTCGGGTTGAGCGGGATCAGGTTGATGTGCGCGAGCCGCCCGGCCAGCAGCGAGCCCAGCATGTCGGCCCGCCAGGCTTGGTCGTTGATGTCCCTGATCAGGGCGTACTCGATCGAGACGCGGCGGCCGGTGGCCGCGGCGTAGGCCCAGGCGGCGGCCAGCACCTCGGCGACCTTCCACCGCCGGTTGACCGGCACCAGCGTGTCGCGCAGCCCGTCGTCCGGGGCGTGCAGGGACACGGCCAGCGTCACCGACAGGCGTTCGGCGGCGAGGCGGGCGATGGCCGGCACCAGGCCCACCGTGGAGACCGTGACCGAGCGCTGGGATATCCCCATGCCCTCGGGCACTGGTTCGGTCAGCCTGTGCACCGCCGCCAGCACGCTGGCGTAGTTGGCCAGCGGCTCCCCCATGCCCATGAACACCACGTTGGAGACGCGGCCGGGGCTCTGCTGGCTCCGGGGGGGACGACCCCCCCTAGCCCCCACGGAAACACCGGGGACCTGGCCGGCCGCGAGCAGGCGCGCGCCGGCCACGACCTGGGCGACGATCTCGGCCGTGGACAGGTTGCGGGTCAGGCCCGCCTGCCCGGTCGCGCAGAACGGGCAGGCCATCCCGCAGCCCGCCTGCGACGACACGCACATCGTGACCCGGTCCGGGTAGCGCATCAGCACCGACTCGACCAGCGCCCCGTCGAACGCGCGCCACAGCGTCTTGCGGGTGGTCCCGTCGTCGCAGGACAGCTCGCGCTCGGCGGTCAGCAGCTGGGGCAGCAGGGCGCGGGCCAGCGGGTCGCGGGCCGCCCGCGGCAGGTCGCTCATCTCGTCGGTCTGGTCGGTGTACCGGCCGAAGAAGTGCCTGGACAGCTGGCTGGCCCGGAACGGCGGCTGGCCGAGCCCGGCGACCACGGCGCGGCGTTCGGCCAGCGGCAGGTCAGCTAGGTGCCGCGGCGGCCGTGCCGCGCTTCTCCCGGGCGCCCGGCGGCCGCCGGCCAGGACAAGAGGCACCGGGTTGGCTGCTTTTGAGGAACCCGCCTGATCGGATGCCGGTGAGGAGGAAGGAGACACTCAGCTCCGTTCGGAAATTAAATCATTATCTTGCTGTCACCCTAGGATAGGGTGCAGGATTCACCGCCGCAGTTCCCCCTTCTGGGCGAACGGTTTCTACCCGCGCGGTGGAGTCAGTACATTTCCTGTCATGGGCACGTCGCACGCAGAAACCGCCGGACCGGGCCAGCCGCAGGCGCCGGTCACGCTGCTGGAGAGTTCCAGCCCCTACGGGAGCCGCAAGGTGACCGTCGAATACGACGGCCTGACCACGGCCGCCTACCTGCACGACGACACCGCGGCGATATCGGCCACCTGGATCGCCAACCACCGGCCCGCCCCCCAGGCGGCCGACCAGGCCCGGCTGGACGCCGGGCGCGCGCCGCTGATGCCCGCCGCGCAGACCAAGTACCCGGGCGGCCGGCCGCCGCTGCAGGCCGGCGCGCTGGAAGCGCTGTGGTTCGAGGAAGGGGACGGGGTCGCGATCCTGGAGAACGGACGGCCGCTCGCGGTCATCGCGGGCTGGTCCGACATGGACCGCGGCATGCCCGGCTACAGTAGCGACGTGATCGGCCAGACGCCGTTCGGCTGGTCTCTCGACGACGCCATGGAGGGACTCGCGCCCCGGCTGGAACGGTCCAGGGCTTACTGGCGCTGGCGGCAGTCGGCCACCGGATGGGAGCAGTTCCAGCAGGCCCTGCTCGGCCACCTGGAGCCGAGGCTCGGACCAGGCGGGCACTACTGGGACGCGTCCGCCGGCCAGCAGCCGCTGACCGGGGTGACCGAACGGCCCCCGGGTCCGCACCGCCCGTACACCATCTTGTCCACGGTGGGCATGAGCTGCCAGCGGATGCCCGTCGTCGAGCAGGTGCTCGACGACCCGAGCGGATACGCCAGGATCGAGCTGGCCATCGCCACCACGCTGCCGAGCGCCCAGGCGGCCCGGGTGTTCCTCTGGCTCGCGACCTACCCCTGGCGCGCGGTGACGTGGTTCGGGCCCGGCCACAGCGTCCGCTGGTATCACGACCCCTCGACGTTCCCGCTGGGCGGCGGCGAGGGCTACGGGTCGGTGCTGCTGCTCGACTCACCCGGCTCGCTGCCCGGCCCCGAGCCGCCGGACCTTTCCGGTTTCACCTTCGGCGGGGACCCGGTGCGGTGGCTCTGGGTCGTCCCAATCTCGGAACGTGACCGTCAGCTGGCCAAGGAACACGGCTCCGCCAGCCTGATCAGCCGACTCGCCGACCAACAGCGGAGCTGGATCGTCGGGCCGTAGCGGAACTAGATCGTCGGGCCGTAGCGGAACTAGATCGTCGGGCCGTGGCGGCTGGGGGCCACGGCCCGACGAAATCTAGTGCACGTGCAGATTGACGCCGAGGAGTACCAGCCACCAGAGGAAGACCGCCAGCAGCGCACTGGCCAGGGTCTTCAGCCAGGACAAGCTCGCGTAACCGCGATCCCAGGCGACGAACAGGCCGATGATGATGTAAATCAGGAACACGAAGCTTCTGAACCGGACCGACATGTCTTTCTCGGCTCCTCTCCAAACCGATCCAAGACCCCGGCCGTGCAACTGCCCTAATAGAGGCGGGTAAAACAATCAGACGGGAATGAAAAGGAAGAGCAGTAGCCATACCACGGGGGCGACGATCAGGAGCGAGTCGAGGCGTTCCAGGATGCCGCCGTGACCCGGCAGCAGGTGGCCCATGTCCTTGATGTCGAGGTCCCGCTTGATCATGGATTCGACCAGGTCGCCGAGGGTCGCGGCGAGCACCACCGCCGCCCCGGTGAGCAGCCCCTGCCAGAGGTGGCCGGGCAGCATCAGCGTCAGCGTGAGCGCCCCGGCGATGAGGCAGGCGGCGGCCGAGCCGGCGAACCCTTCCCAGGTCTTCTTCGGGCTGATGACCGGGGCCATCAGATGGCGGCCGCCGCGGCCGAGCGTGATCCCGGCGAAGAAACCGCCGATGTCGCTGCAGACGGTCAGGATGACGAAGGTCAGCACGCGCCGCGGGCCGTCGGCCGGAGAGAGCATGGCGAGCACGAACGAGGCGAGGAACGGCAGGTAGACCGTGGCGAAGACGCCCGCCGTCACGTCCTTGACGTAGCCGGAGGGGCCGCCGGGCAGCCGCCAGGCGAAGATGACGACCGCGGTCAGCGCGAGCGCGGCCAGCGCGGGCCTGGCCCCCAGCCAATACGTGCAGGTCAGGACGGCGGCCCCGCCGGCCGCCACCGGGATCACCGGGATGTTGATGCCGCGCTTGGCGAAGGCCCCGGTTAGTTCGGCCAGGGCCACGGCGATGGCTGCCCCTAGGTACAGCAGGAACGTCGCCTTGACGGTGAGCAGGGTAAGGAACACCAGACCGCCGAGGCCCGCGCCCACGCCGATCGCGACCGGGAGGTTGCGCCCGGCCCGAGACGTCCGGTTCGGGACCCCGGGTGCTGGCGTTGCCCCGGGTGCTGGCGGTACCTCAGGCGTGTGCGTTACCTCTGGCCTTTCCTGGGCCTCGGGCGTTTCCGTAGCCTCGGGCGCCTTGGGGGCTCTAGGAGCTTCGGGGGCTCTGGGAGCTTTGGGGGCCGGTCCGGCTGAATCGATGTCCAACTAGACCTCGAGGAGCTCGGTTTCCTTGTGCTTGAGCAGCTCGTCCACCTGCGCCTCGTAGGTGTGGGTGAGCTCGTCGAGTTCACGCTCGGCCCGGCGCACGTCGTCCTCGCCCTCGTCCCCGCTCTTGATCATCTTGCTCAGGGTGTCCTTGGCGTGCCGCCGGATGTTCCTGATGGCGACGCGGCCGTCCTCGGCCTTGTGCCGCGCGGTCTTGATGTACTCGCGGCGGCGCTCCTCGGTCAGCTCGGGCAGCACAATCCTGATGATCGTGCCGTCGTTCGCCGGGTTCACGCTCAGGTCGCTGTTCCTGATGGCCCGCTCGATGGCTGCCAGCGAGTTCTTGTCGAACGGCTGGATGACCACCATCCTCGGCTCGGGCACGTGGAACGAGGCCAGCTGGTTCACCGGGGTCTGCGTGCCGTAGTAATCGACCGTGATCTTGTTGAACATGCTCGGATGCGCGCGACCGGTGCGGATGACGCTGAACTCTTCCTTGGCGACCGTGACCGCCTTGTCCATCTTCTCCTCGGCTTCGAGGAGCGTGTCGTCGATCATTGTTCGGCTCCGTTGTGCTCGCCATGCTTATGCGAGCTTAGCTGTCCGCCCGCCTTAGCCCGCATGATCCTCGCGGTATTCGCTGTCCTCGTCGTCCCACGCGTGATCCTCCGCGTGATCCTCCGCGTGGTCCTCCAGGCGGCAGATCAGCGTGCCGACCTCCTCGCCGCGGATGGCCCGGACCACGTTCCCCTGGTCCATCAGGGCGAACACCACGATCGGCAGGCCGTTGTCCATGCACAGGCTGACCGCCGTGGTGTCCATCACCTTGAGCTCGCGGCTGAGGTACTCGCCGTAGTCCAGCCGGTTGAAGCGAACCGCGGCCGGCGTGGTGTGGGGGTCAGCGTCGTAGACCCCGTCCACCTTGGTGCCCTTGAGGACGGCGTCGGCGCCGATCTCGAGCGCTCGCTGCGCGGCGCAAGTGTCGGTCGAGAAGAAAGGCGCGCCGAGCCCGGCCCCGAATATCACCACCCGGCCCTTTTCCAGGTGCCTGATGGCCCGGCGCGGGATATACGGCTCCGCCACCTGGCCCATCGTGATAGCGGTCTGCACTCGCGTTTCCACGCCCATCTTCTCCAGCACATCCTGCAGGGCCAGGCAGTTGATGACCGTGCTGAGCATGCCCATGTAGTCGGCGCGGGCCCGGTCGATACCCCGTTCGGCCAGGGCCGCGCCGCGGAACATGTTGCCGCCGCCGACCACCGCGGCGACCTGCACTCCGTCCTTCACTGCGGCGATGATCTCCGCCGCCAGGTGGGCTACCACGTCCGGCGAGATGCCCAGGGGCTCAGCGCCCGCGAACAGCCCGCCGGACAACTTCAGCACCACCCGGCGCCAGCTCGGATGAAGCACCCCCGCAGGTCCGGACTTCGGCATCAGACGCGGCCTCAGGCCTGGCCGACCTGGAACCTGGCGAAGGCGGTGACGCTGACACCGCTGCCTGCCAGAACCTGCTTGATCGTGGTCTTGGGGTCCTTCACGAACGCCTGCTCGGTGAGCACGACGTCCTTGAAGTAGGCGTTCAGCCTGCCCTCCACGATCTTGCCGATGGCCTGCTCCGGCTTGCCCTCGTCGCGGGTGATCTGCTCCGCGATCCGGCGCTCCTTCTCCACTACGTCGGCCGGGACGTCATCGCGGACCACGTACAGCGGCCGCATGGCGGCGACCTGCTGGGCCAGGTCCTTGGCGACGTCGGCGTTGTCCTTGTCGAGCTGGACGAGCACGCCTAGGGTCGGCGGCAGTGCCGCGTCGCTGCGGTGCAGGTAGCTCGCCACATATCCGCCCTCGAACCGGGCGAACCGGCCAAGCTCCAGCTTCTCCTTCAGGCTCGCGCCCGCTTCCTCGACGAGCTGCTGGACGGTGGTGCCCGGCCTGGCCTCCGTGGTCAGCAGGGATGGCCGGTCGGTGGCCTTAGCCTTGAGGGCGGCGGCCGCGATCTCGGCGGCCACCTGCTGGAACAGGTCCGTCTTGGCGACGAAGTCGGTCTCGCAGTTCAGCTCGACGAGCACGCCGACCTGGGTCCCGTCGAGTTCGGCCGCCACCAGGCCGTTGGCCGCGGTGCGGGTGGCCCGCTTGTTAACGTCCTTGGCGCCCTTGAGCCGGAGCAGTTCGATCGCGGCCTCCAGGTCGCCGTCCGCCTCGCCCAGCGCGTTCTTGCAGTCCATCATGCCGGCGCCGGTCTGCTCGCGAAGCCGCTTCACGTCAGCGGCGGTGAAATTCGCCATGTCCTCGTCTCTCACTCAGATACTTCGTCGGTGCCCGCGGCCGCCTGCCCGTCCTGGTCGCTCGGCGCGCTTTCGCCCGTGGCTTCTGCCGTGGCGCCGGCCGGGGCGCCGGCCGTGACTTCTGCCGTGGCGGCGGGGGCGGCTTCTGCCGTGGCGGCGGCTTCTGCCGTGGCGGCGGGGGCGGTCTGCTCGTCGGCTGCCTCAGCGATGGCCTCCAGGTCGTCCGCCTCGTCGATAGCAGCGGCGGCGTCGCTGGGAATCGCGGATTCAGCGTTGATCTCGCGGTCGGCGGCCCCCTCGGCCGCGGCCGCGGACACGGTCGCCGTGTCGGCCGGCCGCACCACTTCCGCGGCGCTGCCAGCCTGGGAACCCACCAGCAGCTCGCGCTCCCACTCGGCCAGCGGCTCCTCGGTGCCAATCTGGCTGCCGGCCGGCTTCTCGTCGCCCCCGGCCGCGCCCGCGCGGGCGATCAGGCCCTCAGCGACAGCGTCGGCCACCACCCGGGTCAGCAGCGCGACGCTGCGGATCGCGTCGTCGTTACCCGGGATCGGGTAGTTGACCTCGTCCGGGTCGCAGTTGGTGTCGAGGATCGCCACCACCGGGATGCCCAGCTTGCGGGCCTCGTTGACGGCGATGTGCTCCTTCTTGGTGTCCACCACCCAGATCGCGCTCGGCACCCGGGCCATGTCCCTGATCCCGCCCAGCGTCCGGTCGAGCTTGTCGTGCTCACGGCGCAGATGCAGGAGTTCCTTCTTGGTCATGCCGGAGGCGGCCACGTCGCCGAAGTCGATCTCCTCGAGCTCCTTGAGCCGCTGAAGCCGCTTGTACACCGTGGAGAAGTTGGTCAGCATGCCGCCCAGCCAGCGCTGGTTAACGAACGGCATCCCGACGCGGCGCGCCTGTTCGGCGATCGCCTCCTGCGCCTGCTTCTTCGTGCCGACGTACAAGATGGTGCCGCCATGCGCGACGGTCTCCTTGATGAACTCGTACGCACGGTCGATGTAGTCCAGCGACTGCTGTAGGTCGATGATGTAGATGCCGTTGCGCTCGGTGAAGATGTAGCGCTTCATCTTCGGGTTCCAGCGCCTGGTCTGGTGACCGAAGTGGACGCCGCTCTCCAGGAGCTGCTTCATAGAGACGACCTGAGCCATTGGCAGGTCCCTTTCCTTCGTGCGCCGCGCGCGTTGTCGTGCCGCGACGCTGCTCGGTTGCTTCCTGGTGCCCGTGAACTGACGCGCCTGCGGCCGGCCTGGCGGCCGGCGGACCGAGCGGCGCGTCCCGCCGGGATGCTTGTCCTCCCGGAGAGCAAGCGGGCACGCGATTTTGGCCGCCGGGCACGCACCATCGTGGCGCAGCTTAGCGACCGTCCTTAAGGATACTTGACATTCCCGGTCAGCCGCGCATTCCCTCGGGCTCCCGGCCTCCCCCGCCTCCCGGCTTCTCCCCGCCTCCCGGCTTCTCCCCGGCTCCCGGCTTCTCCCCCGCTTTCGCCAGCGGCGGCCCGGGCTCCCGGGAGCGGCGGCCCGCCCGTGCCCAGCATCGCCCGTGACGGCCCACCTGTGTTACTCAAGGTGCACGTGAGCACGGCCCGCAGCGTCATCCGGCTATCGCGGGCCTGCACCAACGGCGCCTGCCCCGGCCCTCCGGCCTGCCCCGCCACCGCTTCCCGCATGCCCCATGAGTCCCGCGCGCCCCGTCCCGGAACCCGGATCCGCCCGCCCGCCCGCGGCAGCAACCACGCCGATGTCACATCGGCGTGGCCAGGGCCACCCCGATGTCACATCGGCGTGGCTCATTTCCGGAGTGAGCGTCACGCGGCGAGTCCGGGGCTGTCCCGGTAGCGGCCGAGGTGGCTGCGGCGGTGCTCCCGGCTGACGCGACAGGCCCGGCGCGACAGCCTCCATAAGGGTAGCAACGGCCCACGATCGTGGCCGACCCCACCGTGGGCATGTCATCTTTGGTGCGCATGTGACCAGCAGGACGGCTGGAGGTTAGGTGGGGAACCCAGCGCCGACCCGCGGCGGCTCCACGGCCGCTCGGCACATGCGGCCTCGGTATACGCGGCTGTTCGGCACACGCGGCTGTTCGGCACACGAGGCTGTTCGGCACACGAGGCCTCGGTGCCGCTGCGCTCGGGGAGTCGCGGCGAGCGCTACGCCCTGGGGTGGGCCTGGCGGTAGCTGGACTTGAGGCGCTCGATCGACACGTGCGTGTAGATCTGGGTGGTCGCGGGCGAGGAGTGACCGAGGATCTCCTGGACGCTGCGCAGGTCGGCGCCCCCCTCGAGCAGGTGGGTCGCCGCGGTGTGGCGGATGCCGTGCGGGCCTGCGTCCCGGGTCGCTCCCGCCTCGCGCAGGCGCTCGTGCACGATCCGGCGCGCCGTGCGCGGATCCAGGCGGCCGCCGCGGACGCCGAGGAACAGGGCCGGTCCGCTGGCCGCGGTGACGAGTGCGGGGCGGCCCGCGTCCAGCCAGCGGACTACCGCGCGGAGCGCGGGGACGCCGACCGGCACCATACGTTCCTTGTCGCCCTTGCCCCTGACCCGGACGGTGCGGCGGCCGTGGTCGAGGTGGCCCGCCTCCAGCCCGCACAGCTCGCTGACCCGGATCCCGGTCGCGTAGAGCAGCTCCAGCACGGCGGCGTCGCGCAGGGCTACCGCGGCCTCCATCCGCTGGGCCGCGGCGTCCCCCGGGGAGCCCGCCGGGTGGTCCGGCAACTCGGCCTGGCGCCCGGCCTTATCCAGGACCGCCAGCACGTCCGCCATGTCGTCCCGACGCAGCACGTGCGGAAGGGCGCGGCGGGTCTTCAGCGTCCCGAGCTGCGGGCCCGGGTCGGCGGCCAGCCATCCGCGGCGATGCGCAAAGGCGGTGAACGTCCTGGCCGCGGCGCCCCGCCGGGCCAGCGTGGCGCGCGCCGCGCCCGACTCGTGCTGGATCCCCAGCCAGCTGCGCAGTTCGGTCACACCCAGGCCTTCCGGCGCCTCCACACCCTGGCGGCTGGCGTGCTCGAGCAGCGACCTGATGTCGCCGCCGTAGGCACGGACGGTGTGCGGCGACAGCGAGCGCTCGGACCGGAGGTAGCGCTCGAAGGCGGCAAGCGCCACGGCCATCGCAGGCGGCAGCGGGCCTGGCGGTTCTGCGGGATCCCCGGCGTCCTTCATGTGCTCAGTGTGCACCCTGGATCCTCGACGAACCGGGAATGGGCAGGTGACACGGTAATCGTGAGTAATTTCGTATACGGACACGCCGATCGAACTGAAGTTTGACATGAGGGAATCCTTGCGGCAGGGTGATCCATGCGTTCACTACGCAGGTCTCCGGCATCGCGACGGCGATGCGACGAGGCCGCCAAACGCGCTTGCACCAGCGCTTAGAGAGGGATCGAGCATGGGTCAGAAGACTGTCCGGTTCAGCGACCTGAGCGGCCAGCTCATCATGCATGACGACGCACTGGCACGCATCGTGGTCCACGAGCACCCCGAGCTCGGCGATGGCCCGGTCGAGATCGAGGCACTCACCGAGGAAGCCGAGGCCATCGAGGAAGCCGCCCTGCAGGTGGCGGTCATCGACCTGTACCTGCCCGACGACGTCGAGCCGCGCCGCATCGTCATGGAGGCCGACGCCTTCGACAAGCTGGCCACGCAGAACTCGATGGCCGAACTGCTCACCGCCGCCCGCCCGGTCAGGCGCAGCACGAGGTCATCGGCTGGCGGCAGCTCACGCGGGGACCGCCTCGACTACGCGACCCGCGAGCACGCGGGCAAGCCGCACAAAGGCAAGATCACCGACACCGAGAGGCAACTGGTCCGCGACCATCTCGACGAGATCAACGAGCGGCTGACCACCCAGGGCCTGCGGGCGATCAGCCTCGCCGACCCGGAGCACGTCGAGCGCTACGGCCTGCAGGAGCTCGCCCGGGAGCGCAACCTAGAGCTCGAGTTCGGCCTCGGCGACGAGGCCGATATCGAGACCCGCGTAGACGCCAAGGTCGCGTGACGACATTACCCGCCGACCCGTGCGGGGCAGCCAGAACAGCCCCGCACGCGGATGACCGCCGGCGACCGATCCCCCGGGCAAGCCGGGGGCACCCGGGCAAGCCGGGGGCACCCCGGGGCAAGCCGGGGGCGGGCTATCGGCGTGAGGGCCTGCGCAGGCGCCAGCCGCGGTCACAGCGTTCGATGAAGCCGTAACCGGCCAGCCGTCCCAGGCAGCGCAGCACGGTGTCGAGGTCCACGCCCGCGTCGACCGCGATCGTCGATGTTCCGGCGCCGCCGCGGGCGGGCAGCGCGTCGAGTACCCGGGCGCTGTCGGCATCGAGGTCGTCGCGGGAAGGGGAATCCGGGTCGGAACCCGGGTCGGTGCCCGGCGGATAAGCCGGCTCCGGGCCGCCGCCAGGCGCCAGCGCATCCGGGACGCTGAGCGGCGAGAGCAGCTCGATGATGTCGGCGGCACGGGTGACGCAGCTGGCACCCCATTCCCTGATGATCCGGTGGCACCCGGCGGACTGTGCCGAAGTCACCGGCCCAGGCACGGCCATCAGCGGCTTGCCCAGGTTGGCGGCATGCCGTGCGGTGTTCAGGGCGCCGCTGCGCTCACCCGCCTCCACGATCACGGTGCCGCAGCCGAGCGCGGCGATGACCCGGTTGCGGACGAGGAACCGTATCCTGCCAGGATGGCGCCCCGGCGGCCATTCGCTGATCACCAGGCCATGGGCGGCGATCGCGGCGAACAGGTCCGCGTGGCCCGCCGGGTACGGATAGTCCACCCCGCACGCCAGCACCGCGATCGTGACCGCCTCCGCGGCCAGCGCGCCGCGATGCGCGGCGGCGTCGATGCCGTACGCTCCGCCCGAGACGATCGCCCAGCCCCGTTCGCCGAGGTCGGCGGCGATCTCGCCGGCCACGTGCCCGCCGTAGCCGGTGGCGGCCCGCGATCCCACCATCGACACCGAACGCGAGCAGGCAAAGCGCAGGTCCGCGTTCCCGCAGAGCCACAGCGCATACGGGCGGGCCGGGCCAAGCTGGTCGAGCGCGCCGGGCCATTCGGCGTCGCCGGGGCCGATCAGCCTGATGTCCTCGCGGCAGGCGCCCGCGATTCCCTGCGCGTCTGGCAGCCCGGGCAGCCGGACGCGCCAGCGGCCGAGCGCACGCTCGAGCGCTGCCCGGCTGGCCGGGGTGTCACCGCATCCAGGACCGGTCCCGGGCAGCATGTCCGCCTTGATCGCGGCCAGCACCTCGGCGGGCTCGCAGATCGCGAGCAGGGCACCGAGCGCTGGATCGGCGGGCTCGGCCAGGTAGGTGAGCGCGGCCCGGGCCAGCTTTTCCTGGCTGAGCTTGATGCCCGCCGAGGGTCCGCCGCTCATCGCCGTACCCCGAGCCACAGGCCGAGCGCCGCGTCGCACTCTTCACTGGTGGGGCGCGGCCGGCCGGCCAGGTCTGCGATGGTCCAGGCGACGCGGATGACCTTGACGACGCCGCGCGCGGTGATCAGGCCCCGCTCCAGGGACCGCTCGAGCACGGCCAGGGAACCGGGTGCGGGCGGCCAGGTGCGGCGCAGTTCCGATCCCGGGACCTCAGCGTTTAGGCGCCATGGAGTGCCGCGCAGCCGGTGGGCGGCGCGGTCCCTGGCCTGGATCACTCGCTGCGCTACGGTCCGGCTTGACTCGGCGAAAGTCCGATCGTTCAGCAGTTCCTTGCGGCCAACCGGCTCAAGCTCGATCTTTACATCGACGCGATCGAGCAGTGGGCCCGAGATCCGTCCCAGATACCTGCGGCGCATGGCCGGGCTGCAGCTACAGCCCTCGGCCGACCCGGCCATCTTCGCGCATGGGCACGGGTTCGCGGCCAGGACCAAGGTGAACCTAGCTGGGAATCTTGTGATGACCCCCAGTCTGGCCACCACGACCTCACCCGCTTCGAGCGGCTGCCGTAGCGCGTCAAGTACGTCTTTAGCGAACTCCGGCGCTTCGTCGAGGAACAGGACGCCCCGATGGGCTAGCGATGCGGAGCCGGGGATGATGATGCCGCTGCCGCCGCCCACGATCGCCGCCTTGGTCGCCGTGTGGTGTGGGGCGAGAAACGGCGGGTCGGTCAGCAGAGGGACCTGCGGGGGCAAGGTTCCTGCCACCGAGTGAATGGCCGTGACTTCCAGCGCGGCCGCAGTGTCGAGGCGCGGCAAGATGGTGGGGATCCGTTCAGCCAGCATCGTCTTGCCGGCACCGGGCGGTCCGAGCAGCGACAGGTGGTGCCCGCCAGCCGCGCACACCTCGGCGGCTCGCCGCGCCATCGACTGGCCGAGCAACTCGGCGAGGTCAGGCACCATCGCGGCCCCCGAGGCGGCCACCTGACCGACACCGCCGCCGGAGACCCCACGGCCGAGGGCGCCCTGTGCGCCTGCCACCCGGCCACTAGGGAGCGTCTGGCCGCCTTCGAGCTCGGCCGCGGCCGGCCCGCCATTGCGGCCCGGTATGCCGCGAAGCCAATCGGCCGCTCTGGCCAGGCTGCTGGCCGCGATCACGCGTACGCCGGGCACGAGGACGGCTTCGGCCGCGTTCTGCTCGGCCACCATGACCTTGCCGAAGCCGGCTTCGACCGCGGCCGCCACGGCGGGAAGGACGCCGCGGACCGGCCGCAACTGCCCGTCGAGGCCCAGTTCACCGAAGAACATCACCCCGGCTGCCGCCGCCCTCGGCACCTTACCCGCCGCGGCGAGCACCCCGACGGCTATAGCCAGGTCGAACCAGCTGCCCCGCTTAGGCAAGCTGGCCGGGGAGAGCCCGACCGTGATCTTCCGCTGCGGCCATTCCTCGCCGCTGTTGACGATCGCGGCCCGGATCCGGTCCCGGGCCTCCCGCAGCGCGGTATCGGGCAGGCCGACCAGGATCATCCCGACCAGCCCGTTGGCGATGTCCGCTTCGACCTCGATCACGTGCCCGGTGACCCCCACCAATGCCACGGAGTGCGTGTGGGCCAGCGGCACGGCTACCCTACCCCGCGGATGTGCTCGACGGTGAACCCGCCGGTGCCGTCGTACACCAAGCCGACCACGTCGATGCGGACCTGATCGAACCGGACGCCGTGGGCATTCAGCCACTGCACGGCCAGCCGTCGCAGCCTGGCCCGCTTGGCCCGGCTGACGGCCTCGAGAGGGCTGCCGTACCGTATCCCGGTCCTGGACTTGACCTCGACGACCACCAGCGCGTACCGGTCCACGGCCACGATGTCGATCTCGCCGACGGCGCATCGCCAGTTGCGGTCGAGGATCCGCAGGCCGCAGGACTCCAGGTATTCGGCCGCCGCTTGCTCACCGGACTTGCCCAGTACATCCTTGGCGTGCATCGTCATCACCTCCGGCTCCGACGATCGCCGTTACCGGGAGGGCCCGGGGGGGCGGAATCTCCGGCTGTGGAAAGCCGGGAATGCGCTTCGCGTTGGTGGAAACCAAGCCGGGAATGTCAGTGCCGGGTGGTCTAATCCGCCGGGGCACCCTCGAATCTCACGCGGGCGAATCTCACGCGGGCGAATCTCACGCGGGCGAATCTCACGCTCGCGGAGGGCATCATGCCCCAGGAAGGATCGCCTCGCCCGGCCGATGGACAGCGGATCAGCTGCCGGCGCGGGTGTAGGGGGCGCGGCCCGGCGGCTGCTCGGGACGCGGGCCGACGGTCACAGGCGGGATATCCCGCTCCACGGCCTTCTTGCCGAGCTGGAACTCCTTGCCGTGATGGGTCAAGGACAGCGGATCGCCGTCGAACAGCTCGTACCTGGCCCGGCCGGAGGTGATCGTGACACGCAGTTTCCGGCCCCGGTAGCGCAGCCGGAATCGCAGCTCCGTGAGGCCACCGGGCAGGCGCGGGCTGAAGGCCAGTGACCCCGCCCCCGCGCGCATCCCCCCGAACCCGGCTACCAGCGCCATCCACGCTCCGGCCAGCGACGCCATGTGCACGCCGTCCGAGGTGTTGTGCTCGACGTCCCTCAGGTCCATGAGCGCGGCCTCGGCCAGGTAGTCGCGGGCGAGGTCAAGCTGGCCGACCTCGGCGGCCATCACCGCCTGCGTGCAGGCCGACAGGGAGGAATCGCGCACGGTGAGCGGCTCGTAGTAGGCGAAGTTCCTGGCCTTCTCCTCCGCGGTGAAGGCGTCCGGCCGCAAGTACATGGCCAGCACCAGGTCCGCCTGCTTGACGACCTGCTTGCGGTACAGCTGGAAATAGGGGTAGTGCAGCAGCAGCGGATAGTGGTCCTCTGGGGTGTTCCTGAAGTCCCACCGGGCGTAGTCGGTAAACCCCTCGTGCTGCGGGTGGACGCCGAGGCGCTCGTCGAACGAGATGTAGATCGCGGCCGCCGCGTCGCGCCAGGACGCCGCCTCTTCGGTCGACACCCCGAGCGCCTCGGCCGCGTCGGGCAGCTTCACCACCAGGTCGGCGGCGGCGGCCATGTTCCGCTGCGCCATCAGGTTGGTGTAGACGTTGTTGTCCTTGATCGCGCTGTACTCATCCGGCCCGGTCACGCCCTCGATCCTGAACCGGCCCATGGCGTCGTGCTGGCCCAGCGACCGCCACATCCGCGCGGTCTCGACCAGCAGCTCGAGGCCGACTTCCGCCTCGAACTTGGTGTCCTCGGTGGCATCCAGGTAGCGGCAGACGGCGTCGGCGATGTCGGCGTTGATGTGGAACGCGGCGGTCCCGGCGGGCCAGTAGCCGGAGCACTCCTGGCCCCGGATCGTCCGCCACGGGAACGCCGCCCCGGCCAGGCCGAGATCGGCCGCGTGCTGTTTGGCTTCGGGTATCACCAGGTGCCGCCAGCGCAGCGCGTCGGCCGCGGCAGACGGCTGCGTGTACATGAGCACCGGCAGCACGAACGTCTCAGTGTCCCAGAACGTGTGCCCGTCATAGCCGGTGCCGGTCAGGCCCTTGGCCGCGATCGGCCGGTACTCGGCTCGCGCCCCGGCCTGCAGGATGTGGAACAGCCCGAAGCGCACCGCCTGCTGGATCTCGGCGTCACCGTCCAGCTCGACGTCGGCGCCTTCCCAGAACTCATCCAGGTACGCTCGCTGCTCGGCCAGCAGGCCGTCCCAGCCGGTCAGCCGGGCGGCGGCCAGCGCGCCGACCACCTGGTCGATGAGGGCGGGCCGGGACCGCTGGCTCGACCAGCCGTAGCCAATGTACTTCACGATGTGCAGTTGCTCGCCGGGGGACACTTCGGCCGCCACCGTGGCCCGGCCCAGGTCCGGATAGGACTCGGTCCGGCACGCCATCTTCGCCGGGCCCTTGATCTCGTGGGCCATCCCGGCCGCGATCCGGAGCCCGCTGACCCGCGTCTTGTGCACCAGCAGCGCCCGGGACGGCGCATCGTCGTTAGAACACTGGTGCTCCTCGCTGACCAGCGGATTCTCCAGGATGGCGGCCAGGCGGGGATCCTTGCCCCGCTGCGGCAGTTCCTCGTTGGTGACGAGCTCGGACTGCAGCACGAGCCGCAGCTTCTGGTCCACAGGCTCGACCGTGTAGCTGATCGCGGCGATCGCGCGCTGGGTCAGCGACACCATACGCACCGACGTCACCCTTATCCTGGCCTCGGCCGGGGACGACCAGTCCACCTCGCGGGTCAGCGTGCCCGCCCGCATGTCAAGGACGCGCTCGTGCGAGTGCAGCGTGCCGTACCTGATGTCGAAAGGCTCGTCGTCCACGAGCAGCCGGATGATCTTGCCGTTAGTGACGTTAATGACGGTCTGCCCGGCATCGGGAAAGCCGTAGCCCGCCTCCGCGTACGGCAGCGGCCGGACCTCGTACAGCGAGTTCAGGTAGCTGCCGGGCAGCCCGTGCGGGTCACCCTCGTCGAGGTTGCCGCGCAGTCCGATGTGCCCGTTCGACAGGGCGAAAATCGACTCGCTCTGCGCCAGGAGGTCCAGGTCAAGTCTGCTCTCGACCAGCCGCCACGGCTCCGTCCCGTACGCCGACTGCTTGATCATCGCGCACCCCGGCCTGGCTGTCCGTCTTGGTCCAGGAGTTCGGCCAGGTCCCGGACCACGATGTCGGCCCCGTGCTTCCTGAGCTCCTCCGCCTGGCCGACCCGGTCCACGCCGACCACGAGCGCGAAATGACCCGCCCGGCCCGCCTCGACGCCGGCCAGCGCGTCCTCGAATACCGCCGCGCGGCTGGGCGGCACGTGGAGCTCCTCGGCCGCGGCCAGGAACGTGTCGGGCGCGGGCTTGCCGTGCAGGCCGCGCTCCTTGGCGATCACCCCGTCCACCCGCACGTCGAACAGTCCAGCCAGGCCCGCCGAATCAAGTATCTGCTGGGTGTTGGCACTGGACGACACGATCGCGGTCGATATTCCCTTTTCACGTACCGAACGGATGTAGGTGACGGTTCCCTCGTACACCTGAACGCCCCCGGCGGCCAGCTTCGCCAGGACCAGCTCGTTCTTGCGGTTGCTCAGCCCGTAAATGGTGGGCGTCCCCGGCGGGTCATCCGGCGTGCCATCGGGCAACTCGATGCCCCGGGATTCGAGGAAGGACCTGGTGCCGTCCAGCCGGGGTTTGCCGTCGACGTAGGCGTCGTACTCGGCGTTCGCGTCGAACGGGACGAACTCGGTTCCGGTGCGCTCGGCGTACTGGCGGAGGAAGTCATCGAACATCTCCTTCCACGCCGCCGCGTGCACGACCGCGGTCTGGGTGACCACGCCGTCCATGTCAAACAGGCAGGCCGCAACCCCGTTAGGTAGCCCGAACATCGCCCCTCCGCGCTAGCTACGCCGGGAAGTCCGGCTTGTCCTCTGGCACCTCGAGGTCAGCCTTGGCCAGTTCCTCGATGTTGACGTCCTTGAAGGTGACCACGCGCACGTTCTTGACGAACCTGGCCGGGCGGTACATGTCCCAGACCCAGGCATCTCGCATCGTAACCTCGAAGAAGACCTCACCGTTATCACTTGACCGGACATTCAGCTCCACGTCATTCGTGAGGTAGAACCGGCGCTCGGTCTCGACCACGTGCGTGAACAACCCGACGACGTCGCGGTACTCGCGATAGAGCTGCAGCTCCATCTCCGCCTCGTACTTCTCAAGGTCCTCCGCGCTCATGAGTTCATTCTCCTCTCGTTCTCCCCCCACGCACCCGCCGGGCCGGTCCGGGAGGCCACCAGAGGCCTGGCCGGGCCAGCGGCGGCGGGATCGGCTACGCCCGGCAGTCCGGCGGGCTCCAGGAGCTCCGCCGGATCCCCGGGCGCCGTCGGGTCTACGGGATTCACCACGACCGCCGCACGGGTCACGTTCACGAACGAATACCGGTGCACCGGGCTCGGCCCGTGCTTAGCCAGGGCGCTGACGTGCTCATCGGTGACGTATCCCTTGTGCCGGTCGAAACCGTATAGAGGATAACGTTCATGCAGGTCCCGCATCATCCTGTCTCGGCTGACCTTGGCCACGACGGAGGCCGCCGCGACCGAGGCGGTGACCCGGTCGCCCTTCCAGACCGCGAGCCCGGGTACGCCGAGGCCGCGAACCGGGAACCCGTCGGTGAGCGCATATCCCGGCACGGCGCGCAGGCCCGCGAAGGCACGGCGCATGCCGGAGACGTTGCACACGTGCAGCCCGGTGGCGTCGATCTGGTCGGCGCCGATGACCACCACGTGCCAGTCGATGGCCCGGCGGAGCACCTCGGCGTAGACCTCCTCCCTGGCCTGGGGGGTCAGCAGCTTGGAGTCGGCCAGCCCTGGCATCCGCCGGATGCTGGCGGGATCGAGTACCACGGCCGCCACCACCAGCGGTCCCGCGCAGGCCCCCCGGCCGGCCTCGTCGATGCCGGCGACGGGTGCGAACCCGGCTCGGGCGAGCACGGTTTCGTATGCGCCGAGCCCGCCGTCACGCCGAGGCGTGTAGCCCGGATACCTGGGATACAGATTCCGGAAGGAGACCTGAGAGCCTGAAGGGGCCAGAGGGGCTTCGGCGGCTCGCGAGGCCGGATTGCTGGCGGGCGGCGCCCCAGGATGGCGGGTCATGACACTGCGAAGGGTACCGCCAAGTTGCCGGTGTCGCGCGGACAAGCCGGCCATGGCGCACGAGCGCGCCCGCCGGGTGGCAGGGAGATACGGCCGGGTCAGCCCGCCGGGGTGGCGGCCGGGGCGCCGCGGCCCTACGCAGCGGGCGGACGGTCCTCGGGGCCGCGTCAGGCCCCGGGCCGCGTCAGGCCCCGGGCCGCGTCAGGCCCCGGGCCGCGTCAGGCCCCGGGTCCGTCAGGACCCGCGCCGCGTCAGGACCCGGGACCGCGCTCACGGGCGGCACGGCGCGCGGCGCGGCGGCGGCCGAGCCGCAACCGCGCCCGGCGTTGCAGCCAGGTGACCGGGACGGCCGTGGCGAAGCCGAGGGCCAGCGGCAGGGCCGGGCTGGAGGGCTCTAGCCGGGCGGGCAGGAGGTCGGTGGTGTCCAGGGCCGGCGGAGGGCCCGCGGCTGCCGCGGCGGCGTTCAGCTTCGGCTGCTCGAAGGTCCCGGGAATCGGCAGGAACCGCCACCGGCTGGGCGGCCAGATGATGACGAAGGCGCGGCCGATCACGGCGCTTTCCGGGACCGTGCCGCCGCCGGGATCGCCCTGATGACTCCTGGAGTCGTCGGAAATGAGCCGGTGGTCTCCCATGACCCACAGTCGGCCCGGCAGCACGTTGATGTTGAACCTGATCTCCGACGGGGCGTCGCCGGGATACAGGTAAGACTGCCCGGTCAGCGGAACGCCGTTGACGGTGACCCGGCCCTGCGCGTCGCAGCAGGCCACCTGGTCTCCGGGCAGCCCGATGACCCGCTTGACGAGGATGGCTCCCGGGTGGCCGAAGCCGAACATGCTGGCAAACCCGTTGCCGAACTTCACGAGGAAATTGGTGTCCGTGGGCACGGTGCCGGGGTCCCATGAGCCGTTCCCGTTGAAGACGACGATGTCGCCGCGGTGAATGCCGCGGACATCGTAAACGAGCTTATTGACCAGCACCCGGTCGTTAACCTCGAGCGTATTCTCCATGGACCCGGACGGTATGAAGAAGGCCTGGATCGCATAGGTCTTGATGACGACGGCGAGCAGCAGCGCGATGACGACCATGACGGGGAACTCACGCCAGAACGACCGCTTCCTGCGCGGGCGCCGGCCGGCCGTCTTCGGGCTCTGGGAGGCCCCCTTGCCGTCTGGCGGCGAGTCAGTCGCCCCAGCGTCAGCACCGGCACCAGGGGCGCCGCTGGCCTCTGCCGGCCCAGACGCCTCGGCCTCGTTGTCCGCGTCGGCCGACCGACCCTGGTCAGGCTCCGGTGACGCGGCGCTCTCGCCCGAGCCGGCCTCCGGCTCGGCCCCCGGCGTCACGCCACGGCCAGCGCCGCTCATCTGCGCCCCTTCCGCTCGCGCGCACCACGTACCCGGCCTGTGCGCTCGGGTCCGGCCATCCGACCGCCGCACGCACCAGGACCGAGACGGCTCGCGCAGACCCGCGCCCCCCGTCGGGGTTCGCCGTCATCGAGTCGAGCTTAGCGCCATTTTCCGGCCACCGGACCGGCAGCCCTGCGCCAGCGCGGCAGGTGAGATAAGGCGGGCAATTACCTGCGGAAATCACATTTCCGCAGATTAAGGCGCCTATTGCGCGCCCTCATGTGAGGGCCCGCGGTTAACTTCGAGCGGCGGCGTCGGCGCAGCAGGAGCACGGGGGCTCCGATGACGCCGGCGGCCCCGGCCGCTCCCGCCACCGGGGCGGCCGCCACGGCGGTGACCGCGGACCCGCCGACATTGAGCACGGCCGCGCCCGCGGCGCCCGCGTGCAGCGAGGCCTGCTGGAAGGTCGACGGAATGGGCAGGTCGCGGAGCTGCGACGGCGGCCAGATGATCAGGAACGCCCGGCCCACGACCTGGTTCTCCGGGATGGCGCCGCCGCCCGGATCACCCGGGTGGTAGCGCGAATCATCGGAGTCGCTGCGGTGGTCCCCCATGACCCACAGATGGCCGGGCGGAACGACCTCGGTGAACCTGAAGGAGGGCGGGTTGCCGGGGAACAGGTACGAGCCCTCGTTCAGCGGAACCCCGTTGACCGTGACCTTCCCGCCGGTGCAGCAGGCCACGTGGTCGCCGGGCAGGCCGATCACCCGCTTGATGTAGTAAGTCTGGTCGCTGTGCAGCCCGAGGCCGGACAGCACGTCGTCGAAGACCCGGACCACCGGATTGCCGGGCGGCGGCGGGGCGTCGGGGCCCCACGAGTCCTGCCCGCTGAACACGACGATGTCGCCGCGGCTGATGGCGCGGAAGTGAAAGACGACCTTGTTCACCAGGACCCGGTCGCCGACGTGGAGGGTGTTCTCCATCGACGCGGACGGGATCCGGTACACCTGGACGATGAACGCCTTCACCAGCAGGGTGAGGACGGCGGCAGCCACGACGATGGTCAGCAGCTCGCGCGCGAAGCTCTTCTTTTTCTTCTTCCTGGCCGTGGGCGCGCTCTGGCCCGGCTCCGGCGCGCTCTTGTCCGCGGCCGGCTCGGAGGTGGGTGCCGACGCGAGCGTGCCAGGATCCTGCTGATCGTCCATCGCCTGCCCGCCACCCGCCTTCCCAGCCCGCCACATTGGTCAGCTGCCGGTCTGGTCGCGACGCTCCTTGATGCGGGCCGCCTTGCCGCGCAGTTCCCTCAGGTAGTACAGCTTGGCGCGGCGCACCCGGCCCCGGGTGACCGGCTCGATCTTGTCGATCGACGGGCTGTGCACGGGGAAGGTACGCTCCACGCCCACGCCGTAGCTGACCTTGCGGACGGTGAACGTCTCCCGGGCCCCGCTGCCCTGGCGCCTTATCACCACGCCCTGGAACACCTGGATCCGTGAGCGGTTCCCCTCCGTGACCCGGACGTGGACCTTGAGCGTGTCCCCGGGCCGGAAGTCCGGGATGTCAGACCGGGTCTGGGCCTGCTCGATTTCGGCAATCGCGGTATGCATGACAGCGGTTTCCTCGGTGGTGGTCGTTGCGGGCACCCGGCGGCCGGCTCGCGCCAGCGGGACTTTCGGGATCCCCGGCCAGGTGCCTGGAAAAGACAGCGGACTTCAGTGTGCCATATCTTCGCCACTAACCGGAAAGCCAGCCGCCGGCGACCCCTCCCCCGCGGCCGTGAACCCGGCCTCGGCCAGCACCTGCCGGTCGCGCCGGTCCAGGTCGCGCAGGGCCCCGATGAGGTCCGGCCGGTGGGCGGCGGTCCGGCGCAGCGCCATGTCGCGGCGCCAGCGCGCGATCGCGGCGTGGTTGCCCGATAGCAGCACCTCGGGCACCTCGCGCTCGCGCCAGGCCCGCGGCCGGGTGTAGACGGGACCCTCGAGCAGCCCGCGCATGGCGCCTGCGGGTTCCCCGTCGCCGCCGAACGAGTCGTCCCCGGCCGAGGATGCGTTGCCCAGGACGCCCGGCAGCAGCCGTCCCACCGCCTCGATCATGACCAGGGCGGCGGCCTCGCCGCCGGCCAGCACGTAGTCGCCGACGCTCACTTCGTCCACCGGCATCCGGCCCCGCATCGCCTCGATGACCCGGCCGTCGATGCCCTCGTAACGCCCGCAGGCGAACACCAGCCGCGATTCGGTCGCGTACCTGGCCGCCATGTCCTGCGAGAACGGCAACCCGCTCGGCGTCGGCACGACCAGCCGGGCCGACCCGGCGACCTCGCCGTCCGCGACCGGAATGATCTCATCGAGCGCTTCGCCCCAGACGTCTGGCTTCATCACCATGCCCGGGCCGCCGCCGAACGGCACGTCGTCCACGGTGTGATGGACGTCCCTGGCCCAGCGGCGCAGGTCGTGCACGCGGAACTCGATATCGCCCCGCGCCGCTGCCTTCCCGATCAGCGAGACCCCAAGCGGGCTGCCGAAATACTCGGGGAAGATCGTAACGATGTCGATGCGCATCGGCTACTGCGTCTGAGCGGAGTCGAGCAGTCCCGGCGGCGGGTCGATGACGACAAGGCCGGCCCGCACGTCGACCTCGGGCACGATCGCCTTCACGAACGGCACCAGGTGATCGCCGCCCTGGCCGTCCGCGCGCCGCACCACCAGCAGGTCCTGGCCGTGGTGCAGCACGTCCGTGACCACGCCCACCGGGTCGCCGGCCGAGGTCCGGACCGACAGGCCGATCAGCTCGTGGTCGCGGAACTCGTCCGGGTCACCGATTTCCGGCAGCTGGCTAGAATCCACGCTCAGCCAGCTGCCGGTCAGCTCTCCGGCCGCGGTCCGGTCGGTGATCCCGGCGAACGCGACCAGGAGCTGTCCCGAGTGCCAGCGCGCGGCGGCGACCGTGAGCCGCTCGCTGTCCGCGGGCTCGCGGCCCTGCGCGCCGGCGTCGTCATCGGAACTCCGGACGTCCAGGATGGCGCCCACGGCGAACCGGAGGTCAGGCTCGTCGGTCCTGACCCCGATCACGACCTCGCCGCGGATCCCGTGCGGACGGCCTATCCGGCCGACGATTACCCGCATGGGGTAAGCGGACCTCGTTGGCGTCTAGCAGGTCGATGCGGACGTAGCGGCCCGCCGCCAGGGCGCTGATCACGGTACGCAGCGCTCTGGCGGTGCGCCCGCCCCGGCCGATGACCTTGCCGAGGTCGTCGGGATGCACCCGCACCTCGAGGACGTTGCCCCGGCGCAGCGTCCTGCTGGCTACCTGAACGTCGTCCGGAAACTGGACGATGCCCCGGACCAGGTGCTCGAGGGCTTCCTCAAGCACGTTAGGCTCCGCTCCCCGGCTCGTCAGCCGCGGCCTTTGCGTCAGCGGCGCCCTCGCTCGAGGCGGCGGCACCCTCGCTCGGGGCTTCGGCGGATTCCGGGGCTTCCGGGGTTTCCTGGGCCGTGCCGGCGGAGGCCTTGGCGTCTCCGCCGTTCGCCTCGGCCTTGGCCCGGCTCTTGGCCGCGCCGTCCTTGGCCGCGCTGTCCTTGGGCGGGGCGTCCTTGGCCGCGCTGTCCTTGGCCGCGCTGTCCTTGGGCGGGGCGTCCTTAGGTGCGCTGTCCTTGGGCGGGGCGTCCTTGGCGGGCTTGGCCGCCCTGGACTGGGTCCCGGCCTTGCTCTCCTTGGCCCCTCTGTCTTCCTTGGCTTCCTTGCTGGCCTGGCTCTCCTTGGCGGCGGCCGTGAAGCGCTCCTTCTTGTCCGCGCGGGGCTCGGCCGTCCGGAGGGTCCCCTCGGTCCCGGGTTCCCCGGTGAACTTCTGCCAGTCCCCGGTGATCTTGAGCAGGACGCGGACCGGGTCGGTGGGCTGCGCGCCCACCGAGAGCCAGTGCTGCACCCGCTCGGAGTTCACTTCGATTCGCGAGGGCTCGGCCTTCGGGTGATACAGGCCGATCTCCTCGATGGCGCGCCCGTCGCGCTTGGTGCGCGCGTCCGCGACAACGATCCGGTAGTAAGGCTCCCGGATCTTGCCCAGGCGCTTCAGCTTGATCTTGACAGCCACGACTGTGGTCTTCTCCCAGCGTTAGATGCGATACGGCGGACCCGCGACGACCGGGGAACAGCCGACGGGACCGCACAGATGAGCCAGGCCGGGCGAACGAGGAGAGGGCGTCGCATGGCCTAGCGGTCAGCATCACATTGTGCCAGATAACCGTCGCTGACTAGTAATCGTCGCCGAACCTGGCCGCCCCGGGAGCGGGCCGGTCGCTAATGAGGTCCCCGCCGGGCGGAATGCCCCCTCTGGCCAGGCCGCAGAGGCGGGACGGTCGCAGTTTCAGGAGGGTGCCGTCCCGGGAACTCTAGGAGCAGAAGAGATAAGCGGGGCATCAGATGCCAGAGGGGCGGGAGCCGAAGGCCGGACAGAAGGGGCGGGAGCGGAAGAGGCGCATAACACGAATCGGATGAGGCGATAATCCAGGGTGGTCGGAGGGGCCCCGACCTTGGGGTCTCACAGATTGAAACAGTTACATAACGTACGTTGACTAGCGCCAAACGGGCATCCTAGCGTTGCCATACTGTTCTATATATGTACGTTCGTTCGCAGAGCGCACGAAACCATCGGCGCGGCGAGCAGCGGACTCTCACTATGTGATAGGAGCCGGCATATTAGGCATCCCGCACCGAGGCCCTCTGGACCCGGTGAGGCCGGGCGTGCGTTGCTTCACCCAGCCCCACCTCATTGGGATTTAAGTGATGTTAGCCTCATGACGCCACAGCACCCTGAGTTCAAATCCGCAGGGGTCGCCGGTGTCCCTCAGACGCGGTCCCGCGCCCTCGGCGCGACCTCAAAAGGAGATCGATTGCACATGAGTGACCAGACTGCGCAACCCGATAGCACTGCCAGGGGGGCCTGGGGGGATGGAATCCCCCCAGAAGCGGGGGCCTCGGGGGGGTTCGGGGGGGTCGTCCCCCCCGGGCGGCGGAGCAGGGGGGTCGTCCCCCCGGCTAGCAGAGCACCTCTCAGCCGGCGCGGCCTGCTGCGCGCGGCCGGCGCCAGTGCGGCCGTCGTGGGGGGCGGCGGACTGCTTGACGCCTGTAGCTCCGGCATCAAAGGCGCCACCGGCGGTTCCACGTCGACCGCGGCCGGCAGCGGCACCAAGGACATCGTGATCGGTTTCATCCACCCGCTCACCGGGGCGCTGGCCGGCTTCGGCACCTCGGACACCTGGATAATGAGCAAGATCGCCCAGACATCGCAGTACAAGAACGGGTTCAAGATCGGCGGCAAGACCTACCGGGTCTCGGTCAAGTCCTACGACACCCAGTCCGACCCCAACCGGGCCGGCGACCTGGCCAGCCAGGCCATCCTGTCCGACAAGGTAGACCTGCTGCTGACCTCCTCCACGCCCGAGACCGTCAACCCGGTCGCGACCAAGGCCGAGACCCTGGGCACGCCGGTGATCTGCGGCAACGTGCCCTGGCAGGCCTGGTACGCCAACCTGGGCGGCAACCCCACCCCGGGCAAGAGCACGTTCAAGCCCAAGTTCGCATCGATGTACTTCCTGGGCGTCAACGACCTGTGCGAAGCCTTCATCCCGATGTGGAACAAGATCCACGCCCAGCTGCACACCGACAAGGTCGTCGCCTGCACCTTCCCGAACGACTCGGACGGCAACGCCTTCCGTGCCGCGTGGCCGATCTTCGCCAAGCCGGCCGGCTACACGCTGGTCGACCCGCCCGCCTATACCGACGGGCTGACCAACTACTCCTCGATGATCAGCTCGTTCAAGTCGGCCAAGTGCGACTTCTTCACCAACGTGCCGCTGCCGCCGGACTTCAACGTGATGTGGAAGCAGGCGGCCCAGCAGGGCTTCAAGCCGAAGCTGGCCACGGTGGCCAAGGTGCTGCTGTTCCCCGGCGACGTGAAGGCGCTCGGGAACCTGGTCAACAACGTGGCCACCGACGCGTGGTGGGTGCCCGGGATGCCGTGGAAGTCCTCGCTCACCGGGGAGACCTGCACGCAGATCGCCAGCGAATACGAGTCGGCCACCAACCAGCAGTGGGTGCAGTCGCTCAGCAACTACAGCCTCTTTGAGGTCGCCTACGCGGTGCTGACCTCGGTGAGCGACCCGCACAACAAGGCCGAGGTGGCCGCCGCACTGTACAAGGTGAACATCCAGGCCCTGGCCGGGCCGCTCGACTGGACCTCGAGCAAGAACCCGGCCCCCGGCGTGGTGGACACCCCGTGCGTCGGCGTGCAGTGGAAGCCCAGCTCCAAGTGGGGCTATTCCATGCAGGTCGTCGACAATACGCTGATGCCGAACGTGCCGCTCACCGGAACGCTCGTGCCGACGAACAAGTAACCGGATGACAAGTCCCCTGCTCGAACTGGATCACGTGACGAAGAGGTTCGGCCGCGTCGTCATCGCGGAAGACCTCTCGTTCGCCGTCGGGCCAGGCGACACGGTCGGGATCGTGGGGCCGAACGGAGCGGGCAAGACCAGCCTGTTCGGCCTCATCTCCGGTGACCTGTCGCCCGGCGCCGGGCAGATCGCCTTCGCCGGGCGCCCGGTGACCAAGCTGGACGCCGCGGCGCGGTGCCGGCTCGGCATCGGGCGCACGTACCAGGTGCCCCGGCCGTTCACCGACATGACCGTGTTCGAGAACGTGCTCGTGGCCGCGCAGCAGGGCGGCGGCCTGCGCCGCCGGGCCAGCTACGCGTCGGCGGTGCAGGCCCTCGAGCGGGCCGGCATGACCGGCGAGGCCAACCTGCCCGCCGCCCGGCTCGGCCTGCTGCAGCGCAAGCGGCTGGAACTCGCCCGCGCCCTGGCGTCGCGGCCCAGGCTGCTGCTGCTCGACGAGGTCGCGGGCGGCCTCACCGACCCCGAGGTCGCCCAGCTGGTCGAGATCGTCCGCGGCGTCAATGCCGAGGGCATCGCGGTGATCTGGATCGAGCACGTGGTGCGCGCGCTCACCCCGGTGGTGAGCAGGCTTATCTGCCTGGCCGGCGGCACATTCGTCGGCGACGGCGACCCAGAGACAGTGCTGGCCAACCCGGCCGTCCGCGAGGTCTTCCTCGGCTCCGAGCTCAGCGCCTCTCTCAGCGGCGGCACCCTCACCGCCGAGGTCGGCGACCCGGGAGAGACCCTATGACTGAGCCGAGGCGGGCGGATAACGGCAACACGCCCCTCCTGGAGGTCATGGACCTGACCGTGCACCACGGGCAGCTGCGGGCGCTGGACCGCGTATCGCTGCGGGTGTTCCCCGGCGAGGTGTACGCGATCATCGGCGCGAACGGCGCGGGCAAGTCGACGCTGCTGCGCACGATCGCAGGCCTGCACCAGCCGACCGAAGGCTCGATCCTGTACGACGGCAAGAACATGACCAAGGTCAGGCCGGAACGCCGCGCCACCAGCGGGATCGGCATGGTGCCGGAGGGGCGGCGGCTCTTCGGCTCGCTCACGGTGGAGGAGAACCTGCTGGTCGGCGCCACGTACGCGCGGAAGGGGCCGTGGACGATCGAGCACGTCTACGAGCTGTTCGGCTGGATGAGGGAGCGCAGGACCCAGCGCACGGCCCAGCTGTCCGGCGGCGAGCAGCAGTCGGTCGCCATCGGCCGGGCGCTGGTCGCCAACCCGCGGGTGCTGCTGCTCGACGAGCTTTCCCTGGGCCTGGCGCCGGTGATCGTCCAGCGCATCTACGCCATGCTGCCGCAGATCCTGGCCACCGGGCTCACCGTGCTGCTGGTCGAGCAGGACGTCAGCCAGGCGCTGCGGGTGGCGTCCCATCTGCAGTGCCTGCTCGAGGGGCACACCACGCTGGAGGGCCGGCCCGCCGACGTCACCCCGGCCCAGGTCGAGGCGGCGTACTTCGGCCTGTCCCAAAGCGCCCCGGGGGCTGTCGGTGAAGGGAGCGAGCCGTAATGCAATGGGTCAACGACATCATCCAGGGCATCCTGACCGGAGGGCTCTACGCGCTGTTCGCCTGCGGGCTCTCGCTGATGTTCGGGGTCATGAAGGTCGTCAACCTGGCGCACGGCGACCTCGCGGTCATCGGCGCCTACATCGCCCTCGGCGTCATCACCGTCACCCACGTCCCGGTGCTCTGGTCGTTCGTGATCGTGGTGCCGATCATGGCGGTGCTCGGCTACGTGCTCCAGCGAACCTTGATCCAGGCGGCGCTGGACCGCGGCGTGCTCATCACGCTGCTGGTGACGTTCGGGCTTTCCGTGGTGATCGAGAACGCGCTGCTGCAGTTCATCAACGCCGACAGCCACTCCCTCGGGGTCGGCAACGCCATCATCACCGGCTCGTTCTCGGTCGGCTCGCAGATCCAGATCGCCTACCTGCTGCTGCTGATCTTCGCGGTGGCCGTGGTGGTCCTGCTCGGCCTGCAGTACTTCCTGTCCGGCTCCCGGTACGGCCGGATGATCCGGGCGGTGGCCGACGACCAGGAGGCGGCCCAGCTCTCCGGCATCGACTACCGGCACGTGTTCGGCATCGCGGCGGCGATCGCGTTCGCCACGGTGGCGCTGGCCGGCATCGCCTACGGCATGTACTCGCAGTTCTCGCCGACCACCGGCACCGACACGATCCTGCTCTTCGCGTTCGCCGCGGTGGTGATCGGCGGCCTCGGCTCGCTGTGGGGCACGCTGCTCGGCGGCGTGGTGCTCGGCGTCGCCCAGCAGATCGGCGCCCAGATCAACCAGTCCGATCAGTTCCTGGCCGGATACATCGTCTTCCTGGTCGTCCTGGCGCTCCGGCCTCAGGGCCTTACCACCCGGAGGGCGCAATCATGAGCGTCGTGACAGACACCTCGGTCCGTTCGGAAGAAAATTACCGGGTGACCCGGTCACGCAGGAACGTGGCCTGGACCGGAGCCGGCGCCCTGATCGTCGTGGTGGTGCTGGCCCTGTTCCCCTACATCGTGTACTCCGGCACCACCTCCCTGATGGTGCAGGGGTTCATCGTGGTCATCCTGGCCAGCATGTGGAACCTGATGGCGGGCTACGCGGGCCTGGTGTCGGTGGGACAGCAGGCGTTCATAGGACTCGGGGCGTACTTCGTGCTGATCCTGGCCCAGCACAGCCTCTCGCCGTTCGGCGGGCTGCCGGTGGCCGCGATCGGCTGCGGCGTGGCCGCCGTGCCGATGTGGTGGCTGGTCTCCCGGCTGCGCAGCGGGTACTTCGCGATCGCGACCTGGGTGCTCGCGACGACGGTGATGCTGTTCATCGAGAAGTTCCCGTCCATCGGCGGCGGCACCGGCATGTCGCTGCCCGGTGTGTCCGGCTACGACCCCACGCTGCTCATCGCCTACACCTACTGGATCGGGCTGGCCGTCACGGTCCTGGCGCTGGTCACCGTGTACCTGCTGCTGCGCGGGCGGCTCGGCCTGGTGCTCACCGCCATCCGCGACGACGAGGTGGCCGCGCGCAGTTCCGGGGCGCGGGTCGGCCTAGCCCGGATGCTGGTCTTCGTGGTGGCCGCGGTCGGCTGCGGCGCGGCCGGGGCGCTGCTCGCCCTCAGCCAGCTCATCGTGCAGCCGGGCGCCGTGTTCACCGTCCAGTGGACCGCCAAGATGGCGTTCGCGACAATCATCGGAGGGCTCGGCACGATCGAGGGGCCGATCCTCGGCGCCATCGTGTACATGGTGCTGCAGCAGACGCTGCAGTCCCACAACGCCTGGTACCTGATCATCCTCGGGCTGGTGGCGATCCTCGTCGCGCTGTTCGCGCGCCGCGGGCTGTGGGGGCTCATCGACGACCGCCTGCACATCCGGCTGTTCCCGGTTGGGTACTGGCTCTGGGCGCCCGGCAGCGCCGGCCGGCGAGGCCTCGGCAAGCGCGGGATCAGCCCGCGCGGGATCAGCCCGCGCGGGATCAGCCCGCGCGGGATCAGCCATCGCCGGGGAGGCCGGCACAGCTGAGCCGGGCCCGGCTGAGCCGTGCTAGCTGATCCGGGCAGAATGGTCGCGTGCTGCTTAGTGAGATCGCTGAGGTGTCGCGGACCGTGGCCACCACCAGCGCCCGGCTGGCGAAGATCGAGACGCTGGCCGGCGCGCTGCGCGCGGCCGGGCCGCTCGAGGTGCCCATCGCCGTGGCCTATCTGTCCGGTGAGCTGCCGCAGCGCCAGATCGGCGTCGGGTGGGCGGCCCTGCGGGACGGGTTCCCGCCCGCCGCTGCGCCCGCGCTCACCCTGAGCGACGTGGACACGGGCTTCTCCGCGATCGGGGCGGTCTCAGGGAAGGGGTCGGCGGCGGCGCGCAAGGCGCTGGTCGGCGAGCTGTTCGGCCGGGCCACCGAGGACGAGCAGCGGTTCCTTTTTGGGCTCCTCTCTGGAGAGCTGCGCCAGGGAGCGCTGGAGGGAGTGATGACCGAGGCCGTGGCGCGGGCGGCTTCGGTGCCGGTCGCCGAGATCCGCCGGGCCATGATGCTGCGCGGCTCGCTGGGCGCGGTGGCCGCCGCCGCGCTGGCCGGCGGCAGCGGCGCGCTGGCCGCCTTCGGCCTGGAGGTCGGGCGCCCGGTCCGGCCGATGCTCGCCGCCAGCGCGGCCAGCATCGACGACGCCCTGGCCAAGGTCGGCGGCACGGCCGCGGTGGAGTGGAAGCTCGACGGCATCAGGATCCAGGCGCACCTGTCCGGCGGGAACGTCCGCCTGTTCACCCGGACCCTCGACGACATCACGGCCCGGCTGCCCGAGGTGGTGGCGGTGCTGGCCAAGCTGCCGCTGTCCAGCGCGGTGCTGGACGGCGAGCTGATCGCGCTGCGCGAGGACGGCCGACCACTGCCGTTCCAGGACACCGCGGCCCGCACCGCCAGCCTGGACAGCGGGGGCTCTTCGGCTCCGCTGTCCGTGTTCCTGTTCGACGCCCTGCACCTGGAGGGCGCCGACCTGATCGACTCCGAAGACCAGCAGCGGCACGCCGCGCTGGCCCGGGCCGTCCCCGCCGAGCTGCTCATGCCGCGCCTGGTCACCTCCTCGGCCGACGAGGCCACGGCCTTCTTCTCCGGCGCGCTGGCCCACGGGCACGAAGGCGTCGTGGTCAAGTCGCTCGACGCTAAGTACGCGGCCGGCCGCCGCGGCGCCGGGTGGATCAAGGTCAAGCCGCGGCACACGCTCGACCTGGTGGTGCTGGCCGTCGAGTGGGGCCACGGACGGCGCCGCGGCTGGCTGTCCAACCTGCACCTGGGCGCCCGCGACCCTGCGACCGGCGGTTACGTCATGCTGGGCAAGACGTTCAAGGGGCTGACCGACGAGCTGCTGACCTGGCAGACCGAACGGCTGCTGGCGCTGGAAGACCGCCGGGACTCCTACACCGTCTACGTCCGCCCCGAACTGGTCGTGGAGATCGCCTTCGACGGCGTCCAGCGCAGCCCACGCTACCCCGGCGGCCTCGCGCTGCGGTTCGCCCGCGTGCTGCGCTACCGCGAGGACAAGAGCGCCGCCGAAGCCGACACCATCGACACCGTCCGCGCGCTCAGCAACGCTCCATGATCATGTGCCATCGGGCTCAGAAAATGACGCCTAACGGCACACGATCACTTCTTCTTGCGCTTGTTGCCGCCGCGGAACGCGGCCGGGATGTTGCCCTGCGCCGAGGGCGGGATGCCCGGCATGTTTGCGAGCTGGTCGGCCAGGCTCTCCGGAAAGCCTTCCGGCAGGCCGCCGCCGAGGCCGCCAAGACCGCCGGACCCACCCGGGCCGCCAGCCCCCCCTGGGCCGCCTGGGGCCCCGGGACCGCTGCCCGTAGCGCCCTGCCCCTGACCGGCGCCGCGGGCTAGTTCGGCGGCACGGCGCGGGTCGCCGCTGCGCGGCGCCTTCTTCTTGGTCTTCTTGCGGGCCGGCTTGCCCGCCGCCCGCCGGGCCGCGCCGACGCCGGGCATCGGCGGCATGCCCGGGATGCCGCCGCTGAACATCGCCTTCATCTGCTTCTGGCCCTCGAAGAAGTTCGTGACCAGCTGGGAGACTTCACCGATGGCGACCCCGGAGCCCTTGGCGATGCGCGCCCGGCGGGAGCCGTTGATGACCTTCGGGTTGCGGCGTTCCTCCGGCGTCATAGACCGGACGATCGCCTCGGCCCGGTCCAGGTCCTTGTCATTGACCTGGTCGAGCTGTTCCCGGTACCGGCCCGCGCCCGGCAGCATGCCGAGCAGGTTCCCGATCGGCCCCAGCTTGCGCACCATGGACAGCTGCTCGACGAAATCCTCGAGCGTGAAGCCCTCGCCGGAGGCGAGCCGCCCGGCCAGGTTCGCGGTCTGGTCGGCGTCGAACGCCTTCTCGGCCTGCTCGATCAGGGTGAGGATGTCCCCCAGGTCCAGGATGCGCGACGCCATCCGGTCCGGGTGGAACATGTCGAATTCCTCGAGCTTCTCGCCCGAGGAGGCGAACATGATCGGGCGCCCGGTCAGCTCCACGATGGACAGCGCGGCACCGCCGCGCGCGTCGCCGTCGAGCTTGGTCAGCACCACGCCGTCGTAGCCGACCCCGTCCAGGAACGCCTGCGCGGTCGCCACCGCGTCCTGGCCGATCATCGCGTCGACCACGAACAGGATCTCGTCCGGCTCGACGGCGTCCCTGATCGCGATGGCCTGCGCCATCATCTCCGCGTCCACGCCCAGGCGGCCCGCGGTGTCGATGATGACCATGTTCTGCTGGCGGCGCCTGGCCTCCTCCAGCGAGTCCCGGGCGGCGACCACCGGGTCGCCGACGCCGTTGCCAGGGAACGGCGCGTAGACCGGGACGCCCGCCCGCTCGCCGAGCACCTGAAGCTGCAGCACCGCGTTGGGCCGCTGCAGGTCGGCCGCGACCAGCATCGGGGTGTTACCCTGCCCCTTCAGCCACAGCGCGAGCTTGGCCGCCAGCGTGGTCTTACCCGAACCCTGCAGGCCGGCCAGCATGATCACGGTCGGCGGCACCTTGGCGAACCGCAGCCGCCGCTCCTCGCCGCCGAGGATGCCGATGAGCTCCTCGTTGACGATCTTGATGACCTGCTGGGCCGGGTTCAGTGCGGCGGAGACCTCCTCACCGCTGGCCCGCTCCTTGACCCGGGCGATGAACTGCCTGACGACCGGGAGCGCGACGTCCGCCTCGAGCAGGGCGATGCGGATCTCACGGCATGTCGCGTCGATGTCGGCGGGGGACAGCCGACCGTGGCCGCGCAGGGAGGTAAAAACCTGCGTCAGCCGGTCAGAAAGGGTGTCAAACACAAGACCCAGGCTACCGAACGGTCCGTGGTACCCGCGTCCTCAGCGGCTAAGCCGCCACGGTGGCCTGACGTGGTTAGCTACTCGCCCCGCGCGGTAAGTCACCCAGCGCGGCCAGGACCGAGTGCGCGATCGTGCGGCGCAGGTCGTCGGCGGCCAGCGGCTTGCCGTCGCCGTCGGTCACGTAGAACACGTCGACCACCTCGGCCCCGAGCGTCTCTACCCGGGCCGCGCGCACGTCCAGGCCGCACTCGCCCAGCGCCCGGCCGACCCGCCACAGCAGGCCCGGGGCGTCGTGGGCGCGCACCTCCACCACGGTGGCGGTCTCCGACGCGTCGTCGATCAGGCTCACCCTGGGTGCGGGCACCGAAGCGGCACGCGGCCGGACCGCGCGGGCGCGGCGGTCGAGCCGGTCCTCGACGTCCAGCCGCCCCTGCAGCATCCGGCGCAGGTCCGCGGCCACCAGCGTGGCGTCGGGCGGGTCCCCGAACTCGGGCTCCACGTCGAACACGGTGACGGCGGTGTTCCCGACCGTCGTCGCGTTCGCGCTCCGCACCGTCAGCCGGTGCGAGGCCAGCACCCCCGCGGCCCGCCACAGCAGGCCGGGCCGGTCGGGGGCCACCACGGTCACCTCGGAGCCGCGCACCGTGGCCGCCGGGGCGCCCTCGGCGGCCAGCGCCAGCTGGTCGTCGCGCAGCGGCGCGGGCTGCGGCATCGGGTCCCCGTCGAGCACGGACTCCACCCGCCGCACCAGGTCCGCGACCAGGGTCGCCTTCCAGTCGTTCCACGCGGCGGGCCCGGTCGCCAGCCCGTCCGCGATGGCCAGGGCGTGCAGCAGCTCGAGCAGGACACGGCTGCGCACGGTCGTCGCGACCTGCTTCACGGTCACCGGGTCGTCCAGGTCGCGCCGGGTCGCGACCATCGGCAGCAGCAGGTGGAACCGGACCGCCGAGGCGACAAGCTCCACGTCCGGGGCGGGCAGGCCCATCCGGCGCCCGACATCCCGCGCCACCACCTCGCCGGTGACGCTGTGGTCCCCCGGCCAGCCCTTGCCCACGTCGTGCAGCAGCGCGGCGAGCAGCAGCAGGTCGGGCCGGGCCACTTCCCGGGTCAGCGCGGCGGCGCGCGCGGCCGCCTCGGCCAGGTGACGGTCGACGGTGAAGGTGTGCAGCGGGTTGCGCTGCGGCCGGTTCCTGACCCGCTCCCAGTCCGGGATCAGCGCGGTGACCAGGCCCTCGGTATCGAGCGCCTCCCACACGCTGACCGCGGCCTGGCCGGCCCCGAGCAGGGAGAGCAGCGCGTCCCTGGCGGCCGCGGGCCAGGGGACGGGCAGCGGGGGGCATTCGGTCAGCCGGTCCAGGGTCCGCGGCGCCAGCGGCAGCCCGGCCTGGGCGGCCGCGGCGGCGGCGCGCAGCACCAGCGTCGGGTCGGCGGCCGGGTCGGCGGCCCGGGCCAGCACCACCTCGCCGTCCTGTTCCACCACCCCGTCCGCGAGCGGGCGGCGTTCGGCCTGACGGCGCCGCAGCCGGCGGCCGCGCAGCCGGTCGGCCTGGCGGAAGGCGTGATCGACCGCGTAGGCGACGGTCCGCGCGGCGCCGGCCAGCATCCGGAGCAGCACGTCCCCGTCGAGCAGCCCGAGGGCCCGGGCCACCTCGTCCTGCTCCTCGAGCACGAGCCGGTCCAGCCGCCGCCCGGTGACCTCGTGCAGCGCGTGCCGGGCGTCGAGTATCTGCTCGTACGCCGTGCGGACCTTGGGGCCGGGGGCGGGCGCCACCCAGGCGGCCGCCACCGCCTGGATCGCGTGCACGTCCCGCAGGCCGCCCCGGGCCTCCTTCAGGTCGGGCTCGAGCAGGAAGGCGAGCTCCCCGCTGGTCCTGGCCCGCTCGTCATGGGCGGCGTGCAGCTCGGCCAGCCGCGCGGGCGCGGCTGACCGCCAATCCTCCAGGGCACCCGCCCGCAGTCGTTCGGTCAGGTCCGGGTCACCGGCCACGTGCCGGGCGGACAGCAGCCCGAGCGCGACCTTCAGGTCGGACCGCGCCACCCGCCTGGCCTGCGGCACGGTGCGCACCGCGTGGTCCAGTTCGGCACCGGAGTCCCAGACCGGATACCAGATCCGGTCCGCGATGCTCGCGATGTCGTCCCGGCCGCCGTGCAGCAGCAGCACGTCCAGGTCGCTGCGCGGCAGCAGTTCCCGGCGCCCGTATCCGCCCACCGCCACGAGAGCCACGCCGGCCTCGGCCCCGAGGAGTTCGGCCAGCCATCGGTCGACCTGCGTAGTCCGGCGGGCACGATCTGCAGCGAACGATGTCATTGCTTCCACGCGTCCCCCGGACTACTCATAAGATGCCCGTCAGATCGCGTCCGGCCCGCGCTCTCCGGTGCGCACTCTGACTACCGTCTCAACCGGAACCGACCAGACCTTCCCGTCGCCGATCCGGCCGGTCTGCGCCGCCTTGACCACGACTCCGATCAGGTCCTCGGCGTCCTCGTCGTCGCACAGGATCTCGACGCGGACCTTCGGTACCAGGTCGACCTGGTACTCAGCCCCGCGGTACACCTCCGTGTGCCCGCGCTGCCTGCCGTATCCGCTTGCTTCCGTGATCGTCAGGCCATGGACGCCGAACGCCTGCAGCGCGGCCTTGACGTCGTCCAACTTGAACGGCTTGATGACAGCGGTAATGAGCTTCATCTGGTGTCCCTTCGGAGTCCTGTACCGACCTTCCGATGCCGACGTTTCACCGGAGGCGACGGCATGTGTCGGCCGCGTGAAACACCCAGGGTCCTTGTTACAACTATGTTTCCGGCCCGCCCCTCAGCCGAGGATGGCGTCCACGAAGGCACCGGCATCGAACGGGGCCAGGTCGTCCGGTCCCTCGCCGAGGCCGACCAGCTTGACGGGAACACCCAGCTCACGCTGCACCGCGATGACGATCCCGCCTTTGGCCGTGCCGTCCAGCTTGGTCAGCACGATCCCGGTGACGTCGACTACCTCGGCGAACACCCGGGCCTGGCGGAGCCCGTTCTGCCCGGTGGTCGCGTCGAGCACCAGCAGGACCTCGTCGACCGTGGTCTTCTTCTCCACCACGCGCTTGACCTTGCCGAGCTCGTCCATCAGCCCGACCTTGGTGTGCAGCCGGCCGGCGGTGTCCACGACCACCACGTCGACGCCTTTTTCGATGCCCTCGCTCACCGCGTCGAACGCGACGCTGGCCGGGTCGGCGCCGTCACGGTCGGCCCGCACCGTCTCGGCGCCCACCCGCTGTCCCCACGTCTGCAGCTGGTCGGCCGCCGCCGCGCGGAACGTGTCGGCCGCGCCGAGCAGCACGGTGTGCCCGTCCCCGATCAGCGCCCGCGCGAGCTTCCCGCAGGTCGTCGTCTTACCGGTGCCGTTCACGCCCACCATGAGGATGACCGCGGGCACGCCGTTATGCGGCGAGGTGCGCAGCGACCGGTCGGTGTCCTCGCCAAGCTGGGTCAGCAATTCGCCCCGCAGCAGCGCGCGCACCTCATCCGGGCCGCGGACACCGAGCACCTTGACCTTGGTGCGCAGGTCGTCGACCATCAGCCGGGCAGGCACCACGCCCACGTCGGCCGTGATCAGCACCTCTTCGATCTCGTCCCAGGTCTCGTCATCGAGCCGGTCCCTGGACAGCAGGTTCAGCAGGGCCGACCCCACCGAACTCTGCGACCGGGCGAGCCGGGCGCGCAACCGCACCAGCCGCCCCGCCGACGGCGGCGGGCGCTCGATCTCGAGCACCCCGGTCGCGGCCGCGGGGGTTTCCTGTGCGGCGCCCGTCTCCTCGGCTCCCCCGCCGCCAACTGCGGGCGCAGCCGGCGGCACCTGCGGCGCCGGGCCCGGGGGCGCGGAGACGGAGCGGCCCCGGCGCGGCCGGACGAACAGCAGCCAGCCGCCGGTTCCGACCGCCAGGACGGCGATGACAATGATCAGGATCACGTATTCCATCAGGCCTCCAGTCTTCCAGACCCTGCGCCCCACCGTAGCCGCTGGGGTCTGTGGCACGGCCCTGATGGAAGTCAGCGCGCGCCGCTTCCCGCGCGGTCAGACCAGCACGAGCTCGCGGTCTTCTTCAGCCTCCGGCTGAAGTTGCGGCTGTGGCTCCGGCTGCGGCTGCGGCTGCCGCGGCAGGTCACGCCGCAGCCCGCCCCGAGGCGGCCGGCCGGGACTGGCGGGCCTGGCCACGGCAGGCGCGATCAGCATCACCGCCGAGAGCGCGATGGTCAGGCCGACGAGAACGGCCAGGACCAGGAGTACGTCATTGAAGAGCTGCGTGTCGATCATCTGAAGTCCCCGTAATGATTTGTTTACATCGTTTACTGTGACGATTATCGTGTGCCTGAGTTAATGCCGTCAACTTAATTAGTGACGCTAACGCGCGGCTTCGCGGGGAATCCTCAGGTCACCCCCACGGCCGACGGTCTCGTTCGGTGGGGCGACCAAAGGCTGGCGAGGCGCATGGGAACCCCACGCGCCCCGGCTTCGCTCCCCAGGACGCCGGAGGTCCCGGTCCCCTGCCCCGGCAGCGCCATGAAACCGGACTTTCAAGACGTTTCAACGCTATGAGATCCGGGGCTCATAGCGTTAATGGTTTTCCGGCGACGGCTACGTGTGGAACGCAGGATGCGAATGGGGTCTCTGATGAGTAACGGTGCGGGTGGGGCGGGCGCGGCGCGAGAGGTGCAGCCTCAGGCGGGCTGGCGGGTGGCGATCTGCTGGCTGATGACGGTGGAGACGCCGTCGCCGCGCATGGTGATGCCGTAGAGGGCGTCGGCGGCTTCCATCGTGCGGCGCTGGTGGGTGATGACGATGAGCTGGGAACTCTCCCGCAGCTCATCGAAGATTAGGAGCAGCCGCTGCAGGTTGGTGTCGTCCAGCGCCGCCTCCACCTCGTCGAGCACGTAGAACGGCGAGGGGCGGGCCTTGAAGATCGCGAACAGGTAGGCGATGGCGGTCAGCGACCGCTCCCCGCCGGACAGCAGCGACAGCCGCTTGACCTTCTTGCCCGGCGGCCTGGCCTCGATCTCGATGCCGGTGGCCAGCATGTCGTCGGGTTCGGTCAACACCAGGTTGCCCTGCCCGCCGGGGAAGAGCCGGCCGAAGAGCTGCTCGAACTCGCGGGCCGTGTCGGCGTAGGCGGAGGCGAACACCTCCTGCACCCGGTCGTCGACCTCCTTGACCACGGTGAGCAGGTCGCGCCGGGTCTTGCGGAGGTCCTCGAGCTGGGTGGCCAGGAAGTTATGCCGCTCGGTGAGCGCCTCGTACTCCTCCAGGGCCAGCGGGTTGACCTTGCCGAGCCGGTCCAGCTGGCGCTGCGCGTCGGCGGCCCGGCGCTCGGCCGCGGCCCGCTCGAAGCGCGACGGCAGGGCCGCCTCGTCGCCGATCACGGGCACCGGCGCCTCGGGGCCGTACTCGGCCACCAGGGCGTCCGCCTCCACCCCGAACTCCTCGAGCGCGTGCTCGGCCAGCTGCTGCAGCCGCAGCCGGTGCTCGGCCCGGGCGATCTCGGTGCCGTGCACGGTGCTCACCACGGTGTCCAGGTCGCCGGCCAGCTCGCGGACCCGGGCCCGGACCGCCTTCAGTTCGGCGGCGCCGCCACTGCTCACCGCCTCGGCCTCGGCCCGCTTGGCCAGGGCCTGGTTCACCGACTGCTCGGCCGCCTCCACCGCGTACCGCGCGCCCAGCGCGACGGCCCGGGCCACGGCGGCCTGGGCGGCCCGCCGCCTGCGGCGTTCGGCCGCCCGCTGGCGGGTGGCGCGCTCGGCGGTCGCGGCGGCGGCGAGCGAGTCGGCGCGGCCGCCGATCGCCCGCAGGCGCTCCTCCGCGGTCCTGACCTCGAGCCTGGCCTCCATCTCGGCGTTGCGTGCCATGGTGCAGCGTTCGGCGAGTTCCTCCCGGACCGTCTCGTCCTGCGGCTCGGCTGACTCTCCGGCGTCGTCTTGAGCTTCGGCCTCGGCGAGCTCCTGCCGGAGCTGCTCCAGCCTGGTCAGGTCCTTCTCGGCCGCCAGCCGGGCCGAGGCGATGGCGGCGTCCAGCCGTTCGGCCTCCTCCCGCGCGGCCCGGGCCGCGCCGGCCAGCCGGCCGAGCCGGCCAGAGACCTCCGCCGCGGCCGCGTCGGCCTCGTGCCTGCGGGCCAGCGTCGCCGCCACCGACTGCCGGGCGGCCTCCTCGGCCTCGGCCGCGACCGCTAGCTGGCGGGCCGCCTCGTCGCACCGCTGCTCGGCCTCGGCCAGGCCGGCGGCCGCCTCGTCGGCCGCCGCCCGCATCTCGAGCAGGCTCTGCGGCCGGGCGCCGCCGCCCTGCGCCCAGTGCGACCCGAGCAGGTCACCGTCCCGGGTCACGGCCTTAAGACCAGGATTTTCCCGAACGACCTGGCGTGCCTCGCCCAGGTCAGCCGTCACCACCACACCGCGCAGAAGCTCGGCCGCGGCCTCCGCCAGCCCGTCGGGTGCGCGCACCAGATCGATGGCGCGCACCAGCCCTGAGCCGTGAGAGGCGGATGGGATTTGGGAGCCGACTGGGGTTTGGGAGGCGGCTGGGGTTGCGGGGGTTGCGGGGGTTGCGGGGGTGGCTGGGGCGGCGGCGTCTTCGGCGGCGATGACCAGGGCGGCGCTCCCGGCGTCCTCGCGGCGCAGGGCGGCCAGGATCTCGGCGGCTGCGTCCAGGCCGGCCACCGCGACCGCGTCGGCGGCGGCGCCCAGGGCCGCGGCTATCGCCACCTCGTATCCCTCGGCCACCCGCAGCCGCGCGGCGAACGAGCCCGTCACGCCGCCGAACCTGGCCGGGTCGGCGAGCAGGGCCGCGGAGGCGTCCGCGCCGCGCCGCGCGGCTTCGCCCAGCGCCTCGGCCCGGGCCCGCCGGGCGGCCAGCTCGCGAGCTGATTCACGTTCGGCGGTGCGGAGAACCGAGGTCCGTTCGGCATATTCAGCCAGCGCTCCGGCCGCCCGCTCGTGCGCGGCGGCCAGCTCGCTACGGTCCTCGTCCCGCCCGCCGCCCAGGTCCTGCACCTGCTCATACTCGTCTTGCGCGAGGGCGGCGCGGTCCCGCGCCTCGGCGGCGGAGACCTCCAGCCGGTCCATCTCCTCCTGCGCGGCCGCGCTGCGGCTGTCCGCCGCGCCGACCTGCTCGCGCAGCCGGGCTACCCGGCCGGCACGGGCGGCCGCGGTCTTGGCGCCCTCGGCCAGCCGGCGTTCGGCCGCGGCGAGCTCCGCCTCGGCGGCGGTGCGCTCGGCCATCGCGACGGCGAGCACCTCACGGCCCGCCTCCAGCCGCGTGGTCAGGCCTTCCTCTTCTTCTCGCAGCTCATCGGCCTGGCGGTCCAGCTCATCGGGGTCGCGGCCGGGGCGCTCGGGTTCGGTTGCCTCGGTCAGCAGGGTGTGCCGCTGCGCGGCCAGGTGCTGCGTGCTGCGCAGCCGTTCGGTCAGCGAGGACAGCGCGAACCAGGTCTCCTGCGCCCGGGCCAGCACCGCCGAGGCCTGCTGCGCGGCCCGGTCGAGCTCGTTCTCCTTGGCCCTGGCCTGGGCCAGCTCCTGCTCCAGGGCGGCGCGCCTGGCCAGCACCGCGGCCTCGTCCGCCTCGTCCCGCTGCAGGTCGGCGGCGAGCGTCACGTAGTCGTCGGCGAGCAGCCTCAGCCGGGCGTCCCGCAGCTCGGCCTGGATGACCGCGGCCTTCCTGGCCACCTCGGCCTGCCGGCCCAGCGGCTTGAGCCGACGGCTCAGCTCGGCGGTGAGATCGACCAGCCGGGTCAGGTTGACCTGCATCGCCTCCAGCTTGCGCAGCGCCTTCTCCTTGCGCTTGCGGTGCTTGAGGACGCCGGCCGCTTCCTCGATCAGGGCGCGCCTGGCCTCCGGGCCGGCGTGCAGGATGTCATCGAGCTGCCCCTGCCCGACGATCACGTGCATCTCGCGGCCCAGGCCCGAGTCGGATAGCAGCTCCTGCACGTCGAGCAGACGGCAGTGATCGCCGTTGATGGCGTACTCGCTCTGCCCGGACCTGAACATCAGCCGGCTGATCGTGACCTCGGCGTACTCGATAGGCAGGGCGCCGTCGCTGTTGTCGATGGTGAGCGTCACCTCGGCCCGGCCGAGCGGCGGCCGCGAGGTGGTGCCGGCGAAGACGACGTCCTCCATCTTGCCGCCGCGCAGCGACTTGGCTCCCTGCTCGCCCATCACCCAGGACAGGGCGTCGACGATGTTGGACTTGCCCGATCCGTTCGGGCCGACGACGCAGGTGATGCCGGGCTCGAGGCGGAGAGTGGTGGCGGAGGCGAAGGACTTGAAACCGCGGAGGGTGAGGCTCTTCAGGTACAAGTGCCGCCCCCTCCTCCCTGCTAGCTCACCGCGCCTAGCTCACCGCGCCTAGCTCACCGCGCCTAGCTCACCCGGGCTGACTCACCCGGGCCGACTCACCTGGCTCCCCGCACCTTATCGCCCCGCGGCCCCCGATACGGCGAACCGCAGCTAACGTCGCGTGCCGGCGCTGGAGCAGGCATGCCAAAATACCCGGAAGTTCCCGCGGGAACACCGGCGACGGTGCTGGCTATCCGGGCTGTCTGTCCTGGCCCTCTATCTGTTCTGGCCCTCTATTTGGACCGCACCTTATGATGCCCATGTGACTATTGACATATAACGGGCAGATATACAACGAAGAGGGGCGCCACCAAAGGCGCCCCTGATCCGTTTCTCTGTCGTTTTGGCCGCGTCCCGCCAGCGTTCGTCAGACGAACGCAGGTTCGCGATCCGGCACCAGCACGTCCTCGTGGCCTGCCTCAACCGTGAGCGCGTCGTTCTCTTCCTGAAGCCGCACAAGCTCGGCTTCCAGGTCGCGTACTCGCTGCTGGAGGCGGCGCATCTCGGAAACAATGCGGGGATCCGGACCGCCGACGTGGCCGAATAGAGCCTTCGCCATTGTAAAAGGTCCTCCACGCTGAGTGACCAGAGTGGGCACATACTTAACACGCGCGGATCCGCGCGCGCAACCAACAGCAACTAGTCTCCCATCCGGGCGTTAGCTGGTCAAGTTGAGGGCACGCTGGATGCCGGTTATATACCTTATCGACCATAACAAGCTGTTTTCGTGGCATGGGCCTAACGGGGCGTAACGGAACTCCCTGGTCAGCGGCTGCTCGTTCCGGCTATGGCACGCACGGACCGTAACCACGAGGATGCGACATCGTCGTGGCTGCTGGCGCGGGGACGGGGTTGGTGGTGCGGGGGCGGGCCGCTACCACGTCGATGTCACATCGGGGTGGCTATAGCAACGGCGATGTGACATCGCCGTTGTTGCTGGAGCGGGGTACGGGGTGCTGTTTGCCCGGGTGCGAGCCTGGGTTCGGGTCAGAGGCGGGCGCGGCGGGGGCGGGGCTGGCAGCGCGGGCAGCTGTAGGCGGACCGGTTCATGAAGGCATCGCGCCGGACCGGCGTGCCGCACCGCAGGCAGGGGAAACCCTCCCGCCCGTACACCGCGAGCGACCGCTCGAAGTAGCCGCTCTCCCCGTTGACGTTGACGTACATGTCGTCGAACGAGGTTCCGCCGACGGCCAGGGCCTCGCCGAGCACCTCACGGACCGCGGCGAGCAGGCGGCTCACCTCCGGGCCGTTCAGCGTCTCGGTGGGCCGCGCCCAGTGCAGCCGGGCCCGCCACAACGCCTCGTCGGCGTAGATGTTGCCGACGCCGCTGACCAGCGACTGGTCCAGCAGCGCGCGCTTGACCCCGGTGTGGCGGGCGCGCAGCCGCCGGGCCAGGGCGGCCGGGTCGAAGGCCGTCTCGAACGGGTCGGGGGCGATGTGCGCGATCGGCGCGGGTAGTTCGGCGCCGTCCCGCACCACGCACATGTGACCGAACGTTCGCTGGTCGGTGAAGCGCAGGTCAGGGCCCTCATCCTGGAACGTGAACCAGATCCTGACGTGCGGCGAGAGGGGCCGGTCCGGTTCGGTGACGAGCAGCTGCCCGCTCATCCCGAGGTGCGCGAGCAAGGCGTCTTCGCCCACCGACATCCACAGGTACTTGCCGCGCCGCCGGGCGCTGTCCAGGCTGCGGCCCGCCAGGGCGGCTTCGAATTCGGCCGGGCCGACCGGCTGCCTGCGCACGGCGCGCGGATGCAGGACGCGGACGGTATCGATGGTCCGGCCCACCACATGATGTTCGAGGCCGCGGCGGACCGTCTCGACCTCGGGTAGCTCAGGCATCCGCCCTCACCGCTCCGGCGCGGGCGCTTCCCCGTCGTCCTCGTCTTTGGCGTCCATCCGGGAGCCGTTGCGCGCCGCCAGCGGGCGGGCCGCCGAGCGGGTCTGGGGGGCCGAGGGGGCCGAGGGGGTCTGGGGGGCCGAGGGGGTCTGGGGGGGAAGGTTTCCCCCCAGAAGCGGGGGGGTCTGGGGGGGTCGCCCCCCCGAGGAGGCGGAATCCCCGGCCGTTTCCGCGGTGATGGCCCGCCAGGCCGCCTCGGCGGCCTCCTGCTCGGCCGCCTTCTTGGTGCGCCCCCCACCGGAACCTAGCACCTGACCGCCGACCCGGACCACGGCGCGGAACGACTTCTGGTGGTCGGGGCCGCTCTCCTCGACCTGGTAGTCGGGCACCCCGAGCATCTTGACCGCGGTGAGCTCCTGCAGCGAGGTCTTCCAGTCCAGGCCCGCGCCGAGCCGGGCCGCCCTGGCGATGACCGGGTCGAACAGGCGGTGGACCAGCGCGCTCGCCTCGGCCAGGCCGCAGTCGATGTACACCGCTCCGATCACCGCCTCGAGCGTGTCGGCCAGGATCGAGGGCTTGTTCCGGCCGCCGGTGACTTGCTCGCCGCGGCCGAGCCGGACGTAGGCGCCCAGGTTGAGCTCGCGCGCCACCTCGGCGAGCGCGCCCATCTGGACCACCGCGGCACGGAGCTTGGCGAGCTGCCCCTCGGGCAGGTTCGGGTAGCCGCGGAACAGCGTGTCGGTTACGACCAGCCCGAGTACCGAGTCGCCGAGGAACTCCAGCCGCTCGTTGGTGGGCGGGTTGTCGTTCTCGTAGGCGTAGGAGCGATGCGTCAGCGCGCGCTCGAGTGACTTGGGCATGATCGGCACGCCGAGAGCGTGCCGGAGCTCAGCGGGATCTCTTCCGGCGTTCACACCGCCGTCCCAGGACCGGCTCACGACGCCCAACGCGTCCTCCTCCTAGCACTCGCTGATCATGCCCGGCCGAGCGCGAAATATAACCCCCCGTATCTGGCCCGGACCGGTCAGCTTCCTCAGGATGGCGTGATGACCTGGCGCCGCCGGTAGGTGCCGCAGGTCGGGCAGGCCACGTGCGGCAGCTTAGGCTCATGGCACTGCGGGCAGCTCACCAACGTGGGAGCGGTGGTCTTCCAGTTCGAACGTCGTGATCGGGTGTTACTGCGGGACATCCTCCGCTTGGGAACCGCCACGTCAGCCCTCCTCTAGGTCGATGGCGCCGGCGCGCCGGTCCATTTGGTTAGTTGCCTGGTCGCCGAGTTGCTTCAGGGCGGCCCACCTCGGGTCGGTCGCCTCGTCGTGCCGGTGGCCGGGTCCCGCGTCGGCGAGCGGCGCGCCGCACTCGGCGCACAGCCCTGGACAGTCCTCCCGGCACAGCGGTGACATCGGCAGCGCGAGCACCACCGCGTCACGCAAAACCGGCTCCAGGTCGAGCAGGTCGCCGTCGAGGTAGCGCTCCTCGTCGTCTTGCTCTTCGTACTCGTCGTGCTTGTCGTGCCGGTCGTGCTTGTCGTGCCGGTCGTGCTTGTCATGCCGGTCGTGCTTGTCATGCCGGTCGTGCTTGTAGTGGCGTCCGTCAGCGTACAGGTAAAGCTCCTGGAAGCTGGCGGTCACCGACGAGGTCAGCGGGGCCAGGCAGCGCGCGCACTCGCCCGCGAGCGGCGCGATCGCAGTCCCGGTGACGAGGACGCCTTCGGACACCGCCTCGAACCTGATCTCGAGCGCGACGTCCGCTCCTACGGGTACGCCGATGAGTTCCAGGCGCAGGTTGTCAGGGGCGGGGACGGTCCGCGTCTGGGTCAGCGCGGACCCCGCCTGACGGCCGAGCAGGCGCATGTCGAAGACAAGCGCCCCACGGGGTGCGTGTGTGCGTGTGTTGGGCATGACAGAGTACTCGCGTAGAGCTAATGGAAACCGAGCGCACAGCCTACCGGCGGCGCGCGGTATTCCCAACTTGGCGGCTGCCCGCCCGTATTCCGCCCTGCCTATTCCCGGGCCTATTCCGAGCCTACTGCCCGGAGCTTACTCCTCGGCCAGGCGCTCACGCAGGCGGGACAGGACGAGGTCGGGGACCAGCCCGCTGACGTCGCCGCCGTACCTGGCGATCTCCTTGACCAGGCTGGAGCTCAGGAAGGAGTAGAGCGGGTTGGTGGTCATGAACAGCGTCTCGACCTTGGCCATCCGGTAGTTCATCTGCGCCATCTGCATCTCGTACTCGAAGTCGCTGA
>WNGJ01001284.1_pt1 | contig 47697 bp, 44 predicted proteins | sample 5400611 | NCBI WGS metagenome assembly WNGJ01 (sample SAMN13153375, study PRJNA577476) | soil metagenome | isolation source: 40 cm soil or saprolite under Garry oak tree replicate 1 | place: USA:California | collected 2016-06-15
TGTACCTGGTCGCCGGCAAGGCGCTCGGTGCGGATCTGGTCACGACCCTCACGCAAACGATCATGAGCGTCCGCAGGGACCTCATGCACGAAGAACCCATCTTCGCGCAGATCACCGCGCCCAGCACCGACCAGGACGCATTCCTTCCGCTGCACCGTGGGGCGGCGGCCGTCTACAACAGCACCACGCAGAGCTTCATGGACGAATACGGCAACTGGATCTACCTGACGCCGATGGTGCTTGGCGGCATCGCGACGGTGCTCGCCGCGGGCTGGAAATTCCTCGGGATCGGCAACCCCGCAACCAGTGAAGGTCCGTTGGATTCTCTCTATGCCCTCGGGCGCCGGATCCGGAACGCCGCCTCAGAGGCTGAGCTGTTGGATATCGAGGAAGAAATTGACAACATTCTCAAAGCACAACGCACTAAATCCGCCGGCGGAGACGAGAGCGCCGTGGATGAAGCTACATTGAATGTGGCAGCCCATCGACTGGAAGGCCTGATTCACGATCGACGAGCGATGCTTGCGAAGAGACCAGCAGTTGCCTCGGCGGCCTAAGCGACGCAGCGCTAAGTCGCCAAACGATACGGAATCGCGATTGACGGAATGATCGACCTATAACCCAAGGAGAGCCGTTATGAAATATCTGATAATCTCTCTGTTGCTGGCAGGAGGCTTCATCGCCTTGAGTACGATCGATGCAAGCGCCGTCGTCTGCGCCCGCGGCGTGGTTCGCGCAGGCTGCGTCGCCGCCGTCCCGGGCGGCGCCGTGGCCGTCGGACGTCCTGTTGCCCGTGGCGTTGTTGTTGCACCACGGCGGGCCGCTGTTCGCCGCAGGGTGTACTGACAACCCTGCGACGCATCAACGCAAAGACATGCCACGTCGTCGGTGATTGATCGGATCGCGCGCGATCGTGCTACGCCGCATCCAGCAATCGCCGAAATCGCGGAGAGACATCAACCCCGGCTGCAGTTGTTTGCACAGACCGGCGGCTCAATTCCGACTCCATTCTTGGTAATTCTGATTTTTTAGCTTAGCGCGATTTTCGTGAGCTTCACCTTAGTTTGCGCGGGCCAATCTGGTCGTGGCCCCTCTGTTTGTATGCGCGCTGTCGTTTGCCTGTGCGATTTTTCTGATTTTGGAGCTGCATAACCCCTTCACGGCGCTGATGGGGATTCCAAGCGCGACACTTCGGAGCGCGCTGCTGCCGCTGAATCCGTGAGATTTCCCGGTTGAATGAGGCCATTCGGTCTCTGGTTATGCCGCTGCGCATTGGTGATGGCTGCATTGCAATGAAGGCTGCCCCGACTGCCTTGCGGCGCAACCGGCGTTGCAGGTACCCTGTGGCTCCGTTGTTCAGCCCTGTCTTAAATCATCCGTCCGTTCTCATGGAGAGACTGCATGACACCCCCGGTGAGTTCGCCCGCGATCAAAATCGTCAAATCGGTCCGTGAACAGGTCAGCCCGGAGGAATGGCAAGCCCGCATCGATCTCGCCGCCTGCTATCGCCTCACCGCGATGTACGGCATGACGGAGATGATCGCCAACCACATCTCGTGCCGGGTGCCGGGGTCGCGCGACCAGTTCCTGATCAACCCCTATGGGATGCTGTACGAGGAAATCGATGCATCGTGCCTGATCAAGGTCGATCTCGACGGCAACACGGTCTTCAACGCCTCGGATTACGACGTCAACGTCGCCGGCTTTGTCATCCACAGCGCCATTCACATGGCCAAGCACGAAATCGACTGCGTGGCGCATACGCACACGCCGGCCGGCATGGCGGTCTCCGCGATGGAATGCGGGCTGCTGCCACTGGCGCAAACCTCGATGCGGTTTTTTCACATCGGCTACCATGACTTCGAAGGCATCGCCGACGATGTCGGCGAACGCGAGCGGCTGGTCCGGGATCTCGGCGATCACGAAGCCATGGTCCTGCGCAACCACGGACTGCTCGTGGTCGGGCGGACCGTGCCCGCGGCGTTCAATACGCTGTTCCGCCTGGAGCGGGCCTGTGAAGTGCAGGTCATGGCGCTGTCCTGCAATACCAAGCTGGTCTATCCGCCGCAAAACGTGATGGAAGCAACCTTCGACAAGATGAGGCCGCGAACCGACCGGCCCAACCGCAACGGCGACCTCGCCTGGCCGGCGCTGCTGCGAAAGCTCGACCGCGTCGATACGTCGTATCGGAACTAGCGGAACAGGGACGAAGCGCTCCGAACACTCGAATGGAACAGCGGCGCCGATCTCGGATCGGCGCCGCTGATTTGAATCGTCCATGCCGCACTCAGGAATATAGCTGCTTGTATTCCTGCGAATATAGAGCGTAGGATTCCTTGATGATCGCAAGATTCAAGAGCATGGTCGCGATCGGCGCCTGCGCGTTCAATTCGAAGACCGACGTCCTGACCCAAAGACTTTCGGTTCTCCGGCTACCGCTAAGCGCCACCACCTCGCGCTCGAGCTCGTAATCTTCGCCGACGAAAAGCGGACCCTTCAGAAGCTTGATCTCCTGGTCGGCGAACAGGCCCACCGCGGGCCCCCTGGCCGGCAAGCGGTCTTCCTTTGATTTATACTGGAAGAGAACGCTGAGCATTTCGATCGGAATGATCGGCCGCCCCCACGGATTACCTGCCGCGTCTTCCGCCCGGTAGAACGGCGAGGTCTCGGTGATGACCTTAAGCTTATCCCTTAGCGAAAACGGATAGAGCTCTCCCATGTTCTGATCGAAATCCATCCGGATGGTCTGACGTTTGGTCTTCATGCCAAGCTTCACGTCGCGCAGGATCACCGGATCGGCCAGCGGCTTCAACTCGGTCAGCCGCTGATCCAGCGCGGTTGGCAACCCGGCATCAGCCACGGAGGCCGTGCCGCGCAGGACCTCAGTCCCGTCACGCTTCACCATCTGCAGCTTGCACTGCATCTCGCCCGGCCCGGGCTTTGCCAGAATGGCCTGCACCTCTTCGCTCTCGAAGCAGGGATTGCGATAATGCGCGGAAATGCATCCGGCCTCGAACCAGGATTGGCCCCACACGCTCGCACACAGCGGTGCGAATTGACTGAAATGCGTCGGCCCTTCGATCGTCCCTCCCTGGAATCCCAGTTTCTGGGCCGTCGCATCGTCGTGAATGGAGGCGTGGGAGTCGTAGACCTGGGCGTTGAGCATCTGGTGCGGCCGACGCCACGGTCCGACCAGGGAATCCGGGGTTTCCGTGATGGTTGTCTCGAATGCTTTCCATGTCATGGAATTACCTCGCGCTGCCGCTCGCCCCCAAGGGGCCGAGGCCATTCTCGCGGACTGGTTTCGTTTGCGCAATCGGCGGACGGCGGTAGCGCGTTATGATCTCCAAACGTGCCTCACCTGAGTTTCGGCTTTCGGATAGACACAGGTTGTGATTCCGCCGACGGCGGCCTAAACAGTCAGAAATGTCTACAAATACAACTTTTTAAGCGCCATAATCGGCCACCTCAAAGGGAGAAAAAAATGCGTGAAGCCGTTATTGTTTCTTATGCCCGAACCGGGCTGGCGAAATCCGGTCGTGGCGGATTTAACATCACCCCGCCGATGTCGATAGCAGCCCACGCCATCAAGCATGCCGTTGAGCGCGCCGGCGTCGACAAGGAATATGTCGAGGATTGCTATCTCGGAAATTGCGCGCATGGCGCCCCCAATATCGGCCGTCAGGCCGCGCTGCTCGCGGGCATGCCGAAGTCGACCGCGGGTGTGTCGGTTAACCGGTTCTGCTCGTCGGGACTGCAGACCATCGCGATGGCCGCCAACAGCATCCGCTCGGATGGCGCCGATTGTATCGTTGCCGGCGGTGTCGAAAGCATCTCGATCCCCGGCGGCGGCGCGCCGAAGGAATCGATCGATCCGGAACTGCTCAAGACGGCGCCCGCCATTTTCATGGCGATGATCGACACCGCCGACATCGTCGCGGAGCGCTACAAGGTCAGCCGCGAATACCAGGATGAGTATTCACTGGAATCGCAGCGCCGCATGGCCGCCGCCCAGCAGGCCAACAAGTTCAAGGACGAGATCGTCCCGATGAAGACCAAGATGAAAGTGGTCGACAAAGCGACCAAAGCCGAGAGCATCGTCGACTATGTCGTCGACCGCGACGAGTGCAATCGGCCGGACACCACCATGGAGGGCCTCGCCAGGCTCGAGCCCGTCAAGGGTCCCGGCAAATACATCACGGCCGGCAATGCCAGCCAGCTTTCGGATGGCGCGGCCGCCCTCGTCTTGATGGAAGCCAAGGACGCGGAAAAGCGCGGCCTCAACCCTCTCGGCCGCTTTGTCGCCTGGGCGGCCGCGGGCTGCGAGCCGGACGAAATGGGCATCGGGCCAATTTACGCTGTGCCCAAGCTGTTGAAGCGCCATGGCTTGAAGATCGACGATATCGATATCTGGGAGCTCAACGAGGCCTTTGCCAGCCAGTGTTTGTATTCCCGCGATCAGCTCGGCATCGACCCCGAGAAGTACAACGTCAACGGCGGCTCGATCGCCATCGGCCACCCCTTCGGAATGACCGGCGCACGGTTGACTGGCCACATCCTGCAAGAGGGCCGCCGGCGCAAGGCCAAATGGGGCGTCGTGACCATGTGCATCGGCGGCGGTCAGGGCGGCGCGGGCTTGTTTGAAATCTACAGCTAAGCTTCGGCGCCGCTCAACCTAAGCGGCCCGGAAGCGCACCGTTGCAAACGATCAGCGGCGCGGCGAGAAATCGCCGCGCTGCTTTTTTGACTGTACTGATCTGCGATCATGCCGCTGTTGAATCCAGCTGCAGATATTGACATTGGCGACACATCGTTTTCACTGGCACGGCCGAGCGAAAAGCCGAGCGCAAGCTGATCGACGATTACCTGACGACGATCAATCAGCACGTCGCGGCGCTGAAGGCCGAACAGATTCCGGCGCTGGCCCGGCTGCCGGAAACGATCCGCGGCTATGGCCACATCAAAGAGCGGAGCATCAACAAAGCTGCCGCCGAAAAAGCCCAGCTGGAGCGGATCTGGAAAACAATCGCTTCGCGGTCGCCGCGGAATAATCCCGAAGTGAACAGGTCCAATAGCGGTCATAAAAGGAGCCCAGCGCTGATGCGCTGGGCCCAAGTTGAAGACACTTCGGGGAGAACACGAAGCGTCCGTTATTCCGACCTGGAGATCCGTCGGAAACGCTGAAAGTCTATTGAGCTACGGATTCTGCGCCGACCCAGCCTTCGACGGCTGTCTTGGCCGGCAGCAGAGCGCCGCCAATGATGCGCGAATGCGCGCGGAACTCCGCCACGATGGTATTTCCCGAAGTCACGCTGACATCATAGATGCCGGACCGCGCAGAACGCGTGACTTCTTTCGCCATCGCCACCAAGCGGTCGCCGAGTTTGGTCGGTTGCAAATACGAAATGCAGCAATGCGCCGCAATCGTTCGTTCATTGTAGGTATTGGACGCAAGCGAAAACGCCGCATCGGCCAGCGTGAAAATCGCGCCGCCATGCGTGAAGCCAATGCCATTGACCATGGAAGGCACCACTGTCATCGCGACGGTGGCTTCGCCAGCCTTGATCGACAGCCGCTCCAGGCCGAGGCTTCCGGGGGTGGCGTCCTCTCGCCATAAGAAGTCCGCACATGCCTGTGCCAGCTTGTGAGACGAAATGGCCGCCACATTACTCACTGAGACCTCCTTGAATATTTCGAGTGCAGGACACGAGCCCGTGAAGAAGCCCGGTACGCTAAATTTCGGCGCCCTTGCGCGCGACCAGAATCGGAGGAACCATAACGCGATGCAAAATGCGGCGCGTCCGGCGCTTGGGGGATGTTGGTAGCTATTGTCGAAAATAGCTCGTCCGATGCATCAATGCCCGTGAGATTTTCTTTGGCGCATGGCGGCTACCAAATAGCCGAATCTGCTAGACGAGCCCTCGCATCCATGAGAATTTTTCTCGGCGCAATAACGACGTTCCTGTCAGTTGGATCGAGACATCGGGTCCCCCGATCGATGGACGCGGAGCGCCAATCGCCTTGTTAACGCGGTCGTCCTGCGCTTGTTCGCAGACCGGCAAAAATGGGAAAGGGAGAGTCATGGCTCACGTGGGAAGTTGTTTTTGTGGCGCAGTCAAACTCGAGGTCACCGGGGCACCGGAGGCGATGGGTTATTGCCACTGCAGTTCTTGCCGCTCCTGGTCCGGCGGGCCTGTCAACGCCTTCAGCCTCTGGAAGCCGGACACCGTGCGCGTGACGTCGGGAGCCGAACACGTGGCCACGTTCCAGAAGACCCCGCTCAGCCAGCGCCAATATTGCGCGAAATGCGGTGGGCACCTGATGACCAACCATCCGCCGTTGGGCCTCGTGGACGTATTCGCCGCCACCATCCCGACGCTTGCCTTCGCCCCCGGCGTTCACGTCAACTATGCCGAGACCGTGCTCCCGATCCGGGACGGCCTGCCAAAGCTGAAGGACTTCCCGGCGGAGTTCGGCGGTTCCGGCGAGGCGATCCCGGAATAAGGCTTGTCCGGAATAAGGCTTGCCCGGAATTAAGGCTTGGCCAATTCGCGGCGCCGCCTGCGAATATTCGATCTTGATTGAAGGGGAACCCGTGAAATCGGATTCCCCTTCTTCGCCCTCACCGCCGAATTGCCTGTTTGCCCGAAAAGTCGAGTGGATCATGATCCGAGGGGAATCACTATCTCATCTGTTTTTGTTTTAAGCATGATCTTCGGCGAATGCTTCGCAGGCGAACCGGTTCCCCTCTGGTTATAAGCCAAGCCGTCAGTTCGGCGGCCGATCTGCCGTTGTGTTCTGCCCGAGCCACATGCTGCGCGATCATACCGGCCATCACCCGGGCATTAATCGAAATCATGAAAATGGGAGGCACCCACAACCGCAGCAACCGTCGCCGTCGGCATGCACTGTTCCGGCAGTTCGCTTGGCGCTTTACCGCCGGAAGGGTGGCCTCGCGCCCTACAACACAAGGGTGGGATTTCGGCGGCCGCGAGCAGCGCCGGCGTAAGTTGATCAGCGCTTGGTGATCACGACTTGAAGATATTCGCTGGCAACGATCATCGTGCCGTCTTCGGAGCGGTTCATCCGACCGATCAGCGCAAGCAAATCGTTTCTCAAGCTCTGCTGGTCTGCCGGATCGAGCGCAGCGAAAGCGTTCAGCACCGGGCCGTAATAATTCTGGAAGATATCCAGGAAATGCTCGGGCGACCGGTATCGAAACACGAAATAGCGTGGCTCGGCATGGATGAAGCGGGCCGACGGTCCAAACATTTCGGTGAGGCGCGCCCGGGTCCCCCACAATGCGGGCGATCGAACGCCAGCCGGCGGTGGCAAATACTTGCCGAGCGTCTTGAAGAGTTGCCCGATAAAGCCTTCCGGCGTCCAATTCGCCAAACCAATCTTGCCGCCGCTCTTGCATACCCTGAGCAACTCGGATGCAGCACCATTCTGGTTGGGCGTGAACATGACGCCGAAGGTCGAGACGACAACATCGAAAGCCGCATCGCCGAAGCTTAGTGCCTCTGCATCCGCCTCCTTGAATTCGATCGACAAACCCTCGGCCACAGCACGGAGCCGGCCGCGTTCGAGCAAGCTCGGCAGATAATCGGTGGACACGACGTCGCACCAGCGACGCGCCGCCGCGAGCGTGACATTGCCGTTTCCGGCGGCGACATCGAGAACCTTCTGTCCCGGGCGAACGTCGAGCGCTTCGCACAGTTCCTCACCGACGATCTGAAGCGTCGTGCCGACGACGGCATAGTCACCGGACGACCATGCGCCTTGTTGCCGCATCTTCAGCGCTTCGAGGTCCGGCAGACCGGCCTCGGCGTTTTGGGCGGCGGAAGATGTGGCCATGACTATTCCCTGTTCGAAACGTTGGGGGCGGACGTCTTGATATCGGGTGCGGTCGCCGGTGCGATCATTCGCAAGGGGGATCACCGGCGGAGGCCGGGCAGCAAACTCAATCGGCCGGCGTACGACCAGGCAATGGCACCAGCATCGAAACGCGCTTCTGATAGCGGCGATACCGGTCGCCGAACATTCCAACGAGATCGCGCTCTTCGAGTTGGATGCCGATCAAAATGTAGCCAGTCGTCGCCAACGCGAACAGCAGATGACCCTCGGTCATCAGCGGGGTTGCCCAGAAGGCAAGCAGAAAGCTCAGATAAATCGGATGCCGCACCAGCCGATAAAACAGCGGCGCCTGAAATTTCGCTGGCGGCAGGTCCTTGTCGAACAAGCGCGCAAACACCTGGCTAAGGCCAAACAGCTCGAAATGGCTGAGCAGGAACGTGCTGACGAACAGCGCGCCCCAGCCGAACAGGGAAATGGCCTCAAGCGTGATGGCAATGCCCGGGTTCTGCACTGTCCAGACCGGCTCGGGAATCGGCCGCCATTGCCAGTACAGCAGCAACAGCGCGAGACTGGAGAACAACACGAACGTACTCCGTTCGGTTGATGGCGGCACGAACCGCGTCCACCAGCGCTTGAAGCCCTGCCGCGCCATCACGCTGTGTTGTACGGCGAACAAGCCGAGCAGCATGGTATTGATGAGCGCGCTCTCGATCAGTGGGCCAGGCATCCCCGAATCGATCGACTTCGGAACGACCCAGTTGCCGACGAAACCGATCGCATACACTATGGCTAAAAGAAACACGGCGTAGGCGCCAATGCCGTAAATGACAGCAACCAGACCAGCCATTAAAGCCTCTCTGAGCCGAATTGAAATTCCACGCGGCAGATTCACGGCAAACTTAGATCGGCTGCGACCGTTCCCTTATCCAATTTGCGACAGCGCTATCCCGATCAGGAAATTTTTCGACGTCTTCGGTGTTGATATTGTTATTGTCGGAGTGTCCCAATGAATAATTGCCTCCACCGCTCTTCGAGCACAGGTTTGCTACCGCGTGGCGTTCGCCGCGCGCTCGACGCGATGCGCACAAATGTCGGGCGCGACTGGAGCGTGACCGGGCTTGCCGGCGCCGCCGGCGTGTCCGGTCGAACGCTGCAGCGGCAGTTCCGTATCTTTCTCGGCAAGGCTCCCCGCACGGCACTTCGCGACATCAGGTTCGAGAGCGCACGACGCGAACTGCTGCAGGGCCTGCCGGATGCCAAAGTGATGAATGTCGCCCTTCGCTGCGGCTTTCCGCATTTCGGAAGGTTTTCGGTCGAGTACCGCCGCCGTTATGGCGAAACGCCTTCGCAGACGTTGAAACGGCAAGCCGTCTTCGCCGACGCGCTGACCTCGATGCCTTCGTTTATTGTCCCCAACCGCGACCGTCCAACGATCGCGCTGGGTCCGATCGACACCAGCCCGGAAAACGCCGACATCGCGCGCGGCGCCGTGGATGAACTCGCGACCGCTCTGATGCGGGCCGGCGTCTCCGTTACCAATCGACCCGGCTCGGCGCGCTACCATTTGACCGGCGCCATCAGGGAATCCAACCAGCACACGCGGCTGACCTTCCGGTTGATCGATGCTGAAACCGGCCGGCATTTGTCGGCGCATCGCTGCGATGGCGCGCCCGGCGACAACACTGCTTTCGACGAGCATCTCGCCACCCGCATCGTCGCTGCCCTGCAGCCTTGCCTGCGCCTGGCCGAGATCGATCGCGCCGCCCAGAAGCCGGATACCGATCTCAGCCCGCACGATTTGGCACTGCGGGCGATGCCCTATGTTCTCTCGCTCAATGCCGAGGGCAACGCGCATGCGCTGGACCTACTGGAACGCGCGATCGAGCGCGACCCCGACCATGCGCTGGCGACCGCGATGGCCGCCTGGGCCTACGCGCAGCGCATCGTCTATCATTTTTCAGCTACTCCGCATCAGGACCGCGTACGAAGCGCCGAACTGGCGCGGAAGGCGCAGAATCTCGCGGGAGACGCGACGATGCTTGCCATCCTCGGCAATGCCCTCACCTTCCTGCACGACCTCGATAGGGCCGACTTGATGATCCGCAAGGCGCTTTCGATCGACGGCGGCTCGGCCTGGGCCTGGAGCCGTAGCGGATGGCTCGACGTGTACAAGGGCGGTGCCGAGTCGGCGATCGAGCGGTTCAAGATCGCGCTCGACCTGGCGCCGAACGACTGCCTCGCCTTCAACAGCATGGTGGGTGTCGGCTGTGCGCATTTCGAGAGCGGGCGCTATCTCGAGGCCGCCGATTGGCAGCAGCGCGCGCTGGCTCTGCACCCGTCGGCGACCTGGATCCACCGGACCATGTGTCCTGCCTATGTGCTGGTCGGAGCCAAGGCCGAAGCCCGCCGCAGCGTCGCGGCCCTGCGGCAAGACTATCCGGAACTCACGATCTCCGAGGTGCAGCAAGGTTTTCCGCCTCTACCGCAATCCTATTGCGATCGTGTTTTCAACGCGCTGCACAGCGTCGGGCTGCCGTTATGATCGGTCGATGACGCCGTGATGTTCTTGTTGCAGTCGTGGCGGGCACGAAACAGCCACGTGCCGTTTCGGTCGATGCATACGTTCGTGATGCCGAGAAATAGGGTGCAGGCCGATTGGCAGTGACCTTCGATTCGAAACAACTCGCCCGATTGATTATGCTCGCTGACGACCGGATCGAAGCGCGCGAATTGGCCGCCTATGTCATAGGCGGCGGATGTGCCGGCCGTCACGGAGGTGGAGAACAGAAGCAGCGCGGCAACGAAGAGGTTTTCTCATGCGGGTCTATTCCCACGGCGCGGCCGGCGTCCGCCACACGCATCGCCTCGGTCTCGGCCACGCAGCTCAAACAATAAAATCTAGTCTGAATGGACATCGAGGACCGCGGCTGGCCTCTCGCTCTGCATCGCATTCAATTTCTGCAAAGCCGCTACGTGGGCAACTGCGAAGACAAGCATCAGAATCGCCAACGGGAAATATAGTCGCCATGACATGGATCGTTGCTCCGTCAATATAATTTGCTACGGTTTCAATTTAATTTGCTGCGGCTCCAGGCTCGCATCGTCGGCGCAATGCAGCACGTCGATGCATCGATGGTCTTGAATGAGGTGCCGATGCTGGCCGATTATGCGCGCCGCCAACAGACTTCGCGAGTCATGCAATGCCTTCAGCGGGCCGTGCCCGACGTCGGTCAGGCCGAATGCGAGAGCTCTGCCGAACTTACGAAGAAGGAGGAGGATACGCCGCCGTCCCGAGCTCCAACGTGTCGTGCTGGCGATGGCGTGGGACGGTCGCGTGGCTTCCGTGGTAAATGCATGCATCGAACCTGCCCTGCTATTTTGCAGTAAGCGTCAAGATAAGATTCGGCAGGCGCGGCGTCGTCATTCGTTTAGACGATGGTCGATTACGATCTCTTGAACACGCCTCCCCATCCATCATTCGGTGGATACCAAATCACGACTTGATGATCGCCAATGGCGGGATTGATCAGTGAGACTGTGACCTGCGCCACATAGCCATTTCACGCCACGCAGTAACGTCCGCAGGGTCTAATGCCTTGGAAATGCCACTGAATCGTAATGTCTCTGCCCCCGACGGCCATTTTCTCTCCGCATCATTGTCCATTCCGCGTCATTTGAACGAGGCTGATAGCCATGAACATTAATGAGCAACTTTCGTCGCTGATTGGCGATATCTACGACGCCGTGCTCGACCCCTCACAGCGAGTTGATGTTCTTGATAAAATTGCAACCTTTACGGGTGGCCAATCAGGCGGTCTGCTTTCGAAGCACACCCTGCGCAAATCCGAAAATCTTTATTGTTATATCGGGGCCGCCCCCGAGAGCCTGAGGGTCTATTCGGAGAGCTATCCGAAACTCGATCCAACGGCAGACTTGCCCGGCTTCGGGATAGAACAGGTGGTGAGCACCACGGACCTCGTTCCTTACGAAGAGTTTCGCCGGGGGCGCTTTTATCGGGAATGGGCGCAGCCGCAGGGCTGGGTCGACGTTGCCAGCGCGGTGATCGAGAAATCGGCGACAAGTTGCACATTCCTCAGTGTCGTCCGGCACGAGGCCAGCGGCCTGGTCGACGACGAAATGCGCCGCCGCATGGCGCTTATCATCCCCCATGTCCGCCGCGCGCTGGTGATCGGCAAGACCATTCATCACGAGCAGGCTCAGACGGCATGCTTCTCCGACATTCTCGATGGGCTGAGTTCCGGCATGATCCTGGTCGACACCCACGGCCGGATCGTCCACGCCAACGCCGCCGGCAACGCCATTGTCGAGGCCGCGGATTTCCTGCGCTCGGTTTTCGGCCGCCTCGTTGTCAACGATCCACCGACCAACGCGGCGTTGCGCGAGATCCTGATCGCCGCAGGCGCCGGTGATGCAGTTCTTGGCACCAAAGGCATCGCCCTGCCGTTGACCGCATATGATGGCGAACGCTACGTCGCTCACGTGTTGCCGCTGACCTCCGGCGCACGCCGTCTCACCGGCCTGGCCTACAACGCGGTCGCTGCATTGTTCATTCGCAAGGCGACCCTGGAAGCCTTCGCGCCTCCCGAAATTATCGGCGAAATGTACAAGTTGACGCCAACCGAGTTGCGCGTGCTGCTTGCCATTGTCGATATTGGCGGCGTCCCCGAGGTGGCAGCGGCTCTGGGTGTTGCGGTCACCACCATCAAGACCCACCTCAGCCGCCTGTTTGAGAAGACCGGCGTGGCTCGCCAGGCTGATCTGGTCAAGCTCGTCGCCGGATTTTCTACGCCGCTGGCAAGCTGACCCGATCTTTTTTCGCCGGATCGAAAGCCGCACTGCCGCCAGCAGCGCCGGCTGCGGCCTTCAATGCCTCACCCGTTCAAAACTTCGTCATCGTTTCTTGTGCGAACGTGTGATGACGAATCACCGACCGCTACCTATGTATCCCCCCGCATCAGAGGTGAGGCTCGATGCAGGCGTTCATCAACGAGTTCGTGAGAATCCCAGAGCCGCTCGTTCGGCGCGCGCCTTGGAGCTGTCTATTCGGAAACCGGAAGTCATGTTGAATCGTCTTTTTCTGATTGGTGCGATCGCCGGCATCGCATTGGCACATGGGATTGTGTTGTACAAAATCGATAAGGGTGCGCGCTCCAGTGATGCTGCACAGGTTATGGCCTCACGATCTCACAGGGCCTTCTGGTGAGCCCGCAGCCGTTTCAGATGCGCGACAGCTCCGTATCGACCGAGGCGGAATATTGTGGTCGGCAGGTTCCGCTTCCAGGTCCGGCCGATCTGTCGGCCCCGCGCCTGCGCGACGCGTTTTGACTTTACTTCGGGTCTCTGGATTGTCCGGCAGCGTCGAATAGCCCGCGGCGGCGCGAGACGGTCGAAGCACAATCGGCGTCCTCCGACCAGGTGACGCCACGGCTTACCAAAATATTTATAGAGATGCGGCCAAGCAGCGGCGCTTGCTGCTTCTCAAAACTATTTTCGCGCAGCGACGCCCATCATCGATTGCGTCGAGAAGATGTCAGGCGCCTGAGACGCTGGATTTTGAGGAATCGACAATGACGATGCGCCCGAATATGCGAGCATTCCGGCCAGCCTCGCCGACCATCCGGAGGCGGCTCGTGGTCCTCCTCAACCGCTGGATCGGCAGCATGATCGCGCATCGCGAACGCGAGGCGGCGCGGTTCACCCAGCGTCATCTTGACGACCGGGAGCTGCAGGACATCGGCATCCACAGAAGTCAGATCGCCGACGACCTCGCGGCAATCACGCGGACACAGCTGCGGCGATCCGGGCGTTGCTGACCTGTACCCCCCGGCGAGACGCCGGACCGCTTGGGAGGGCAGGATTGGTACGGCCATTTTTCCCGGACAAAGCCGTTGAAATCGCGGTGGATTTTCCAGCGTCGAAAGGCGCACGCTCCACGGTATTGCGTCATGATATATGTCCGATATACGCTTGGGATGGACGCACAGCATCCTGTCCGTCGGCCTTTTACGGACTGATTTGAGGAACGAGTTGAAATCGAAATTGCCGACGAAACGCCGGTCGCGGGCCATCGAGGCGGAGGACGGCACACTCACCGATCGCGCCTATCGCGAACTTGAAGAGATGATCGTCACGCTGCAATTGTCGCCCGGCACCGTGTTATCGGAGCAGGCGCTTGCAATGCGCCTGAAGATCGGCCGGACCCCGATCCGGGAAGCCCTGCAGCGCCTCGCGCGCGACGGACTTGTCGTGATCATGCCCAGGCGCGGCATCATGGTGTCCGAGATCAATTTGAGACTGCAACTGCGGCTGCTCGAGGTGCGGCGCGAGCTGGAACGGCTGATGGCGAGCCTCGCTGCTGAGCGCGCGACGCCGGATGAACGCCGCGAATTCGCCGAGGTGGCGGAGGCCATGCTCGCCGCCGCCGCCAAGGCCGACGACATCGCCTTCATGCGCCTTGACCAGCGCTTCAACATCCTGGTTGCGACCGCGGCCCGCAACGAATTCGCCCGGCGGTCGATGGGGCTGATGAACGCCCTGTCGCGCCGGTTCTGGTATCAGCATTATCAGGAGGTCGCGGACCTGCCGCTCGCCGCCAAGCTGCACGCGGCGGTCGCCGAAGCTGTTTCGCAGAAAAAAGCGAAGGCGGCTGCGACCGCATCGGACCGGCTGATCGACTATATCGAGGATTTCGCGCGCAAGACGCTCGATACCTGAGTCTTATCAGTCGAATGTAATGACGCTGCGAATGGCCTCGCCGTGCTTCAAAGCGGCAAAGCCGTCATTGATTTCGTCAAGCCGGATGCGGCGGGTGATCAACTCGTCGAGCATCAGCGAGCCATCGAGATAGGCCCGCGCGAGCAGCGGAAAATCTCGGCGTGGGCGCGCATTACCGTAGCTGACGCGCCGGATCCGTTTCTCCTGCATCAGCGAGCCCCAGCGAAACGACACGTCCTTGTTGACGTCGACCTTGCCGAGCCAGATCACCTGACCGCCGGGCCGCACCGCTTCCATGGTCGCCCGAAAAGCCGCCGCACTGCCCGCCGATTCGATCACGACATCGACACCGCGACCGCCCGTCTCGCGCTTTCCGGCGACGATCGCATCGTCTGTCGACGCGTTCACGCCCTGCGTGGCACCCATCCGGGCGGCGAGCGCCAGTTTTGCCGGATCAAGGTCGACCGCGATGATCGTTGCCGCGCCTGCAAGCCGCGCGCCCTGAACGGCCGAGAGCCCGACTGCGCCGCAGCCAATCACCATCACGCTGTCGCCATGCGCGATAGCACCGAGATTGAGCGCTGCGCCCACACCTGTCATGACGCCACAGCCGATCAGGCAGGCCCGGTCGAACGGTATCTCCTTGGGGACTGGAGTGGCCTGCTGGTCGGACACGATACAATATTCGGCAAACGAGCCCAGGAACATCAACTGCTGAAGCTCGCGGCCATCGGCCAGCATGCCACGGCTTTCGCCGTCGAACGCGCGCGCGTTCGGTCCCTCCCCAAGATACTGCTCGCAAAGGATCGGGGAATCGCGGTCGCAGTAGAAACAATGCCCGCAATGCGGATTCCATGACAGCACCACATGGTCGCCGGCTTTCACGCCCCGCGCGGCTGAGCCGACCCGTTCGACGACGCCCGCGGCCTCGTGGCCGAGCACGATCGGCATCGGATAACGCAGCGATCCTTCGATCACTTCCAGATCGGTGTGGCAGAGCCCGGCCGCGCGAATCCGCACCAGCACGTCGGCAGGTCTCAAGCTCGCCGCAGTTACGGTTTCGATCGACAGCGGCGTTTGCGCGCCATGCAGCACCGCGGCACGATATCGGAGGGTCATTTAAGCGACCGCCTTGCCGTCGAGCGCGGTCAAGGCCAGGTCGATGTCATCCGAAGTCATCTCCCATTCGTTTTCAAAGTTGGCGACGACCGCACGCATGAAGGATTCGACCGCAGTCATCGCTGCAGCCTTGTCGCCGAGATGGTCCATCAGCAGCGCCAGCGCGAGCTGCCGGGGCTCCGGGCCCTCATAGCTCCACTCAAAACCGTTCTTGGTGAACTCCATGACATCGACGCATGGATCGAGCGGTGCGCCATCCACGGTCACCTTTACGCCGTCGATGGTCCGGTCTCCCAGGTAACGCTTCATTCGGCTCTCCTGTTCTTTTGGACGTTCCTACGCATGCCATCAAGAGGCGGCTTCGATCTTGCCCGCAATCACCCGCATGACGTCGCGATCCCGATACGCCTCGGCGAGGGTGCCCGAGAACATCACCTCTCCCCGTTCCAGCACATATATTCGATCGGCATAGTCCGGAATGTGGTGGACGTTCGATTCCGCCATCAGAACGCCTCTACCCATCGCGCGAATTGAGGCGACGCCTGCCGCGATCACGGGAATGATGGCCGGCGACAGGCCTTCGAACGGTTCGTCGAGCAGCAACAATTTCGGATCAAGCGCCAACGCACGCGCAATCGACACCATCTTGCGCTCGCCGCCGGACAACTGCGCGCCGCCGCGGGCCAGGTACTGCCGCAGTTTCGGGAACACCGTGTAGGCCTCCTCCGACCAGACAGACAAGCTCCCCCGCCGCGACGTTCAGGCTGATGCCGTTCAGGATGCGGCTGCCCTCGATATCAACCTTCAGGTTCGACAAGCTCAGCATAAGAGCGACCTTCTCAAATTCTTTCTCAAAGCCTCGGGCGTGTTCCCACCACGGCTGATATCATGGCCGGATCGGCGAAGAAGATTTCCGGCGGCATGTCGGCGAGGAGAGACCCGCCTTGCAGCGCGACGATGCGATGCGAATAGCGCTCGACCAGATCCATGTCATGCTCGACCTGGACGATCGCCCGGACGCCGGCCGCTTTGGCGGCGGTGACCAATACTTCCATGATCGCATGCTTGTCACCGGTCGAAACCCCGCTGGTCGGCTCGTCCAGCAAGATAACGGTGGGGTTGAGTGCGAAGGCGCTGGCGATATCGAGCAGCTTTTTCTCGCCTTGTGAAAGCGTCGACGCGACGGTGTCGAGCTTGGCGCGCAGCCCGAGCACGTCGGCGACGCGCTCGGTATCGGCCTGAAGCATGGCATCTCGTTTGAGCGAACGAAACGGGTTGGAAACGCGGCGCAGACGCGAGGCGACCGCAACGGCAAGCGTTTCCCGCACCGTCAGCGCAGGGAAGATGTTGACGAGCTGAAATGCGCGCGACATTCCGAGCCTTGCCAGTTCGACCGGTCCTATGCCGGCGATATCCCGGCCCAGAAAGCGAACCTCGCCAACGGTCGGCCGCAGCAGACCGGTCACGACGTTGACCAGCGTCGTCTTGCCGGCGCCGTTCGGTCCGACAATCGAGACAAACTCGCCGTCGCTGACGCGGAAGGAGATATTGTCGAGCGCCCTGAAGGCGCCAAAGGCCTTCGAGACGTTGATGGTCTCGAACAGCGGCGCCGTGTCGGCGGTCGCTACGCGGTCGGGCTGCTGCATCTCATCGCCCTCCGTTGCGCCGGTTCACGAAAGCCTCGATCGTGCCCGACAAGCCCTGCGGCATGAAGACCACGAGAAGTATGAGCACGCCGCCCATCACAAAGCGCCAGTATTGCGTGACCGACATGACAAAATCCTGCAATACCACGAAAACCAGCGCGCCAATCGCGGGGCCCGCGAACGTTCCACTGCCGCCCAGCACCGCCATGAAAACCAGATTTCCCGAATGGGTCCAGTACGCCAGTTCGGGATCGGCCAATCCCGTGGTGACAGCGAGGATCGTTCCGCCGATGCCGCCATAGACCGCCGAGATCACGAAGGCGGCGAGCCGCATGCGAAAGATCTCCACCCCGACATAGGCGGCCTTGTTCGCGTTCTCGCGGATCGCGCGCAGATGCAGGCCGAACGGCGACTGTGTGATCCGCCACATCAAAAGCCCAAGCAGCGCAAACAACACCAGTGCATAATAATAGAATGGGCCGGTGAGGAACGCGGTCTTGCCGCCGCGCCATTCCATTCCGAGCAACAGCGGCCGCAGCACGCGGATGCCCTGATCGCCGCCGGTGACGCTGTAGAACTTGAACAGGAAGGAATGAAACAGCATGCCGAACGCCAGCGTCAGCATGCCGAAGAAGATTTTGGTGTAGCGCACGCATAACGCGCCAATCACCAGCGAAATGAGGCCGGATGCCGATGCAGCGGTGATCAGCAGAACTTCAAAACTCAGTACGCCGAATTTCGAGGTCAGCGCCGCCGCGGCATAGGCGCCGACGCCCAGAAAGAGCGCATGCCCAAACGACAACAGCCCGGTGGTGCCGAACAGAAGATTGAACCCCAGAAGCGCGATACCGTAGCCAATGAAAGGCAGCATCAGCAGCAACGCATAGGGCGAGGCGACCGCCGGCAGCAGTGCCATGATCAGGATCAGCCCGAGCAGGACCCACAACCCGTTCAGTCGCGGTGCCGCGCGCCGCTCGCCCGCTGGAGATACGATATCGATCGACGGGTTGCTCACGCGGTTGCCTTCCCGAACAGGCCGGCCGGCCTCACAATAAGCACCACGACGACGACCAGATATACCGACAACATTTCCAGTTCAGGCAGCAGCGAAATGGCCGCCGCGCGCATCAATCCGACCACCAGCGCGCCGACCAGCGCCCCGCGCATGCTGCCGAGACCGCCGATCACCACCACAGCGAAGGATTCCACGACAAGTTCGACCGCCATATCGAGCGACGCCGCGCCGGACGGCACCACCAGCGCGCCGCCCACCGTGCCCAGCATGCAGCCCACGGTGAAGACCAGCGCGAAGATCCTCGACGCATTGACACCAAGCCCCTCTGCCATGTCGCGGTTCTCGGCAGTGGCACGCACGATGCGCCCGGTCCTGGTCCGCTCGAGAAAGAGTCCGAGTCCGGCCGCGATGGCAAGACTGGCCGCGATCACCAGGAGATTATAGGCCGGCACCCGGACGCCCAGCAGGTGCGCCGTGCCATAGGCGAGATAGACATTGTCCATGGTGCGCGGCGTCGCGCCCCACAGATAGCGAAACACATCCTGGAACATCAGCAGAAAGCCGAACGTGATCAGCAATTGATAACTCTCGTCGCGGCGATAGACGGTGCGCAGGACACGTTCGATCGGCAATCCGACAAGGCCGATCGAAAGTCCTGCGACAACAAGCACCGGAAAGAACAGCAGCGGCGGCATGCCGAGCTGGATGGCGATGCCGACCGCGGTGATTCCGAAATAGGCTCCCAGCGCGTAAAACGATCCGCAGGCCAGATTGACGATCTTCTGCACGCCGAACACAAGCTGCAGCCCGGCGGCCACGAGAAACAGCACCGCGGCGTGGAACGTCCCGCCCAGGACGACATCCACAAGCTCCGTCATCCCCAGACCGGCATCTTCGCGGTCTTGATCCACTCCCAGAAATCGGCGCCGGGCGGCTTTTGCAGCTGCTCAGCCTGGAAGGTGTCGATCGAGGCCAGCGTCGGGAAATCGTACTTGTTGGTGTTGGTGGACGGGCCCTGATAGAAGACCTGTTCGGCGATCTTGTCCTTGCGGAAGCGGCCCTTGCCGCCGAGGCTTTCGACCTCAAGCCCGGGCATCGCCTGCGCCACCTGCTCCGGCGTCGGCCATTTGCCCGCCGCCTTTTGCGCGGCCTCGACACCAGCCTTGTAGGTGGCGAGCGCGAAATACGCCCTGTCGGCTTCCCAATGCGGCGCTTCCTTGTAGCGGCCCATGTAATCCTGCACGAAGGTTTTCTGCAGCGGTGACGCCTGCGGGTGATCGAAATAAAGCGTGTTGTGTCCGAAAATCACGCCTTCCGGCATGAATTCCTTCTTCAGTTGATTGATCTGCCACCCCGCCGCCGGCAACACCATCTTGACGCCATCGAACAGGCCGGCCGCATGGCCCTGCTTCATGAAGACAGGCAGATCGGCGAACAGCATCGAGGAGAAGATCAGATCCGGCTTGGACGCGTTGAGGGCTGCGATATGCGAGGTCAGATCCATGGTCCCGACCTTCGGCCATTGCTCGGCGACCAACTCCGCCTCGACGCCGTAGCGTGCCAGTATCTGCTTAAAAGCTTCCCAATTGTTACGGCCGTAGGAATAATCCGGATTGATGCCGGCAACGCGCTTGAATTTGCCCTTGAAATGCTTGATCGCCAGCAGCGATCCCATTACCGCTTCGCATTCGTTGTCGGTCGAACGAAAGAGGTAGCGCGGATTTGGCATCATCTCCTTGACGCCGTCCTGCGTGGTGCCGTCCCACATCACCAGAAGCGCCTGCTCCTCCTCAGCCACGGGCGCGACCCCGAGACTGACGCCGGTCGAGATCAGACCGTGGACGGCCTCGACCTTCTCTTGCAGGATCAAGCGCCGGAAGCGCTCGATGGTATCTTTCGGATTGGTTTCTTCCTCGAGCACCAGCTCGATCCTGCGTCCAGCAATGCCGCCATCCTTGTTCATCCGCTCAGCGGCCCATTGTACGGCGCGAATGCCGCATTCGCCCGCGGTGCCAGCGGCGCCGGATCGCGGCGCGATGATTCCAATCCTGAGCGGCTTATCCTGCGCCAACGCAGGTGCGAATATCCGCGGTGCGGCTACTGCCAGGACACCGATGCCGGCGAGCTTGGAGAAATTACGGCGCGTGAGCTTCATCGGTGCCTCCCTGATCCCTGCGCATCTGTCGCGCGCTTCTTGCCATACCATAAATATATCAGTGACATCGCATCAAGCGCTTTTTTCAGGCAAGCGCCGCAAACAAGGCCTCACAAGTCGGTTGCCGACCTAATAGATTGGTGATATGTCAGTTCCGAATGGCCAAGAGCGACAGAGAGGCGTGATGGAGATATCATCGAGTCCCATGACGGCGCGGCAGCGGAATTACCGCGCGACCTACCGCCACCGCATCGCGGGATGGTACAATGGCTGGCTCCATGCCTTCGTCATCTATGTGATCGGATTTACCGCGCTGTCGGTTTATTTCGGCAACATCAGCGATTTGCGCTGGTGGGAGCTCGCCATCGTGCCGGCGACGTTCCTCGCCGCCAATTTCTTCGAATGGTGGATCCACCGCTTCGTGATGCACCGGCCGTCGCAGATCAAGGCGTTCCGCGCGATCTATAACCGGCACACGCTGATGCATCACCAGTTCTTCACCAAGCAGGAGATGCGGTTCGCCGACCATCACGACTGGCGCGTGACGTTCTTTCCGCCCTACGCGCTGGTTACCTTCACGATGATGTCGATCCCACCGGCGCTGGTTCTCGGTTGGCTGATCTCGCCCAATATCGGCTGGCTGCTGATCTCAACCACGACCTCGATGTATCTGATCTACGAGTTCATGCACTTCTGTTGCCACGTCGATGAAAACTGGTTCGTCCGCAACGCGCCCTTCGTCAATACGATCCGGCGCCACCACACCGCCCATCACAATCAGTCGATCATGATGGAGCGGAACATGAACCTGACGTTCCCGGTGATGGATTGGTTGTTCGGCACCTCGGACCTCGATCGCGGCCTGATCGGCCATCTCCTGAACGGCTACGACACCCGTTTCGTCAAGACCAATATGCGCAAGACCGCGCGAACGCCGAAACCGAACGCGGCCGGACATGCGACGGGCTTTGCTACGCCCGCGGAGTGAACTCCGTCTCGTCAAGCGACAGGCATAAGCACCATGGATGCCATCGAGCCGCACTGGATTTCACTGCTGTGGTTCGCGGCGTTCGCGACCACCTGCGCGGTCGCCTTTCTGGTGGTCGCCGGCATGTTCCCGCTCCGCTCCCGCCCGGCACCCGCCAGGTCGGGCGCGGCGACGTTGCTGATTGTCGGCAACGCCATGTTGCTGATCGCGCTTCTGGTCGGCACCTGTTTCTACGGCTATGCCGAGCTTCGATGGAGCACGCTCATTGTCGTGACAGGTCTGGTGGCGCTGTTCGCACCTGGAATTTTCGAAGCCTGGCCATTGGCGCTGCGCGATGGAAGGGCCGGCCTGGCTGTATTGATAGGCGTACAGATGCTGGCTCTAGCAGCACTAGCGAAGATTGGCGGGTCGACGTGGGCGGGTATGTCGTGATCAGCGGGGAGAACAGATAATGCCGGTAAGGATCAAGCTCGGCCTATCGCTGCTGGTGATCCTGGTGACGGCGATTGCCGTTTATCATCAACACCTGCTCGGGCACGATCGTATCCAATACATCGTCGCCTTCCTCGGATGTTTCATGATTTTCGCGATGTGGCTGTTTCCCGAAGTCAAGCGAGAGGAGTCGGCCGGCGGAGTCCGCCACGATCCCCTGCCGCGATAGCAGCATCCGCGGCCACGGGGCCGTCTACAGCACCGCGGGCGAGCACTCCGCGGCGCCAGGCATCAGTGACTGATCATCCACGGCCGTGCGGTCGGAAAGCTCTTGGCACCGCTTCTTGTCTGCTTGACAAGCCGTGAGGGCTTGGTCGAGCAACAACCGCAGCCCGGGCCGTGCGACGCCTTGTATTCGCCAACCGTCTTGGGCGCATTGGCGCTGCGCTCATTGGTCGCGTGCGCCTTGCGCTTGTCTGTGGGCATGCAGAAGAAATTCGGCGCCGTCAGGATCACCCGCGGCGATTCGCTCTCGCATTGCGGACAATCCTGCGGCGCGTCGCATTCCGCCATCGGCCGCATGTCAGTGAATGGACCGCAATCGTTGCAGAGATATTCGTAGACCGGCATTTTATTTCCTCGCGCGATTTCGAATTCATATCATTGTTTGACGCGTTTTGTTCACGCGAACCCGGCGCCCAGTTCGCTCGAAAACCCGATCGTTCGCGACGGTGGATGCGGGGCGGCAAGACAGGCACCGTCCCGCATCCCGTCGCGCGGGGAGCTATTTGTCCTGTGACAGCGGCATCTGGATGTCGCCCTTGATGTGTTTGATCGGGCCGGCCGACGACGGCATGATGTCGAAGTCGAAGATTTCCGTCGGTAGCCACAGCGTCGCACAGGCATTGGGCACGTCGACCACCCCTGAGATATGACCCTGGCATGGCGCCGTTCCCAGGATCGAATAGGCCTGCGCACCGGAATAGCCGAATTTCTTGAGATATTCGATCGCGTTCAGGCAGGCCTGCCGATAGGCGATATGCACATCGAGGTAGTGCTGCTTTCCCTGCTCGTCGACCGAGATGCCCTCGAAGATCAGATAGTCCTTGTAGTTGGGTGTGATCGGCGACGGCTTGAACACGGGATTTTTAATGCCGTATTTGTTGACGCCGTCCTTGATAATATCGACCTTGAGATGCAGCCAGCCTGCCATTTCGATGGCACCGCAGAAAGTGATCTCGCCGTCGCCCTGGCTGAAATGCAGGTCGCCCATCGAGAGCCCGCCGCCGGGCACGTAGACCGGGAAGTAGACCTTCGAGCCACGCGACAGATCCTTGATATCGCAATTGCCGCCGTGCTCGCGCGGCGGCACCGTGCGCGCGCCCTCCGCCGCGGCCTTCGCCTTGGCCTCGCCCTTCAGCCGGCCCATATGCGCGGTCGGTCCGAACGGTGGATTGGCCAGCCCCGGCACGCGGGTCGGATTGGTTGCGATCAGCGCGGTCTCTCGCTCGTTCCAGGTCGCCAGCAATTTCGGATCCGGCAGGCAGCCGATCAGACCGGGATGGATGAGGCCAGCAAAATTCACGCCGGGAATGTGGCGCGACGAGGTGTAGAGGCCGTTGATGTCCCAGATCGATTTCTGCGCCAGCGGAAAGTGATCGGTCAGGAATCCGCCGCCGTTTTTCTTGGAGAAGAAGCCGTTAAAACCCCACAGGCTCTCCTTTAGCGGCCCGACATCGAGCAGATCGACCACCAGGAGATCGCCGGGCTCCGCGCCCTTGACGCCGATCGGGCCGGACAGGAAATGGACGATCGACAGATCGATGTCGCGCACGTCGTCGGCGGAGTCGTTGTTCTTGATGAAGCCGCCGGTCCAGTCATAGGTCTCGATGATGAAATCGTCGCCGGGATTGACCCACGCCACCATCGGAACATCGGGATGCCAGCGGTTATGGATCATGTCGTTTTCATAGGCCGACTGCGTGAGATCGACCTTGATCAGTGTCTCTGGCATCAAAAGCTCCCCTGTTTACAAACGTTGGTTAGGATTCAGACGGACAAATATTTGGAGATCTGCGCCGCATCGACGCCCTCGCGCGCATCGTCGCGCACGATCTCGCCGTTCTCGATGACCAGCACGCGATCGGCGATGTCGAGCGCGAAGCTCAGCACCTGCTCGGAGACCACGATCGAAAGGCCGCGCTCGTCGCGAATGCGTTTCAGCGTGCGCGCCATCTCCCGGATGATCGATGGCTGGATGCCTTCGGTCGGCTCATCGAGCAACAGCACCTTGGGCTTGGTGGCCAGCGCGCGCGCGATCGCCAATTGTTGTTGTTGCCCGCCGGACAAATTGCCGCCGCGGCGGCCCTTCATCTCCAAGAGCACCGGAAACAGTTCGTAGATATCGCCGGGCACCTCGCTCTCGCCTGACGCAACGAGGCCGGTCTCGATATTCTCCTTCACCGTCATCGCGGAAAAGATCATGCGGCCCTGCGGCACATAGGCGAGTCCCTTGGCCACACGCTCATAACTTTTCAGCGCGGAAAGCTCAGTGCCTTCCATGGTCACGGAGCCGCTCTTGGTCGGCACGATGCCCATCAGCGATTTCATCAGCGTGGTCTTGCCCATGCCGTTGCGGCCCATGATCGCGACGATCTCGTTGGGAGCGACCGACACGTTGAGGCCGTGCAGCACCTCGCTCTGGCCGTAGGCGACATGCAGATCGGAGATAGCCAGCATTGCAGTGCTCCTTGTCTTTTCGTCGGTTTCTAGATCATGATCGGACTAGTTTGAATCGGATCATGATCTCAGCTCTTTGTTTGAGCAGTATCTCCGGGCAAACGCTCCGCGTTTGTCCCCAGGGAAAACGCCAACCACCTTTTCGGATCATGCTCTAGTGTCCGAGATAGACTTCGATGACCTTGGGATCGTTCTTGACATGCTCCATCGTGCCTTCCGACAGGATCTGGCCCTGATGCAGCACCGTGACCTTGTGGGCGATGTCCTCGACGAATTTCATGTCGTGTTCGATCACCAGCACCGATCGGTCCTTGATGATGCGGTTGAGCAGCTCGGCGGTCTTGACCCGTTCGCTGACGCTCATGCCGGCCACCGGCTCATCGAGCATCAAGAGGTCCGGATCCTGAATCAGCAGCATGCCGATCTCGAGCCACTGCTTCTGGCCGTGGCTGAGCAGTTCGGCTTTGACGTTCAGCCGGTCTTTCAGGAAGATCATCTCGGCGACCTCATGAACCCGGTCGCGCACGACGGCATCGCGGGTGAAAGTCAGTGCACCGAACACGGTTCGGCCGCGCGGAAAGGAAATCTCGAGATTCTCGAACACCGTGAGATCGTCATAGATCGACGGCGTCTGGAATTTACGCCCAACGCCTGCCTGGACGATCTGGTTCTCCTTCATCTTGGTCAGCTCCTGGCTGCGGAACTGGATCGAGCCGGAGGTCGCCTTGGTCTTCCCGCAGATCAGGTCAAGCACCGTGGTCTTGCCGGCGCCGTTGGGGCCGATGATGACGCGGATTTCGTTCTCATCGACATAGAACGACAGGTCGTTGACCGCCTTGAAGCCGTCGAACGAAACCGTGAGCGCCTCGACCGCGAGCAGGAATTCCTTGGGCTGATGGCCTACGAGCATGATGACCTCCTCACTCCGCCGGGGCGCCGTCGGCGACTGAACCGTCGGTCCAGCCTTTGCCGGATTTCGATTTGCGCGACGAGATCAGCCGATCCATGCGCGGCTGCACATAGTCGCCCCAAATGCCGGCGAGACCGTTCGGGAAGGCAAGAACGACCGCGATGAACAGTCCGCCCAGTCCGAACAGCCACAATTCAGGAAAGGATTCCGACAGGCTGGTCTTGGCGAAGTTGACCAGCAGCGTGCCGTAGACCGCGCCCAGGATCGAGAGCCGGCCGCCCACCGCCGTATAGATCACCATCTCGATCGACGGCACGATGCCGACAAAGGACGGCGACATGAAACCGACCTCAAGCGCGAACATCGCGCCGCCGATCGCGGAGAAGATCGCAGCCACGCAGAAAGCGAAGATCTTGAAGTTGGCGACGCTGTAACCGGAGAAACGAACCCGATCCTCCTTGTCGCGCATCGCCACCAGGATGCGGCCGAGCTTCGAGTGCCGGATGAACTGGGCGATGAAGATGCAGACAAACAGGCAGCCCACCTCGAAGAAGTAGAGCACGATCTTGGCGTGGTCCGGCCGGATGTCCCATCCCTTCAGTGTGCGCAGATCGGTCATGCCGTTGATGCCGCCGGTGTAGCCCTGCTGCCCCACGATCAGGATGGTCAGGATCGCCGCAACGGCCTGAGTGATGATGGCGAAATAGGTGCCGCCGACCCGGCGTTTGAACATCGCTGCGCCGATGATCAGGGCGAAGATACCCGGCACCAGAATGACGGCGGCGATGGTGAAGGTCAGGCTGTGAAACGGCTTCCAAAACAGCGGCAGCGAGGTGATCTGATTCCAGTCCATGAAATCGGGAATGCCGGGAGTCGATTGGATCTTGGTGTTCTCCGGGCTCGATGCTTCCAGCTTGAGAAACATCGCCATGCAATAGCCGCCGAGGCCGAAAAACACTCCCTGCCCCAGACTGAGAATGCCGCCATATCCCCAACAGATCACCAGACCGAGCGCCACGAAGGCGTAGGTAAGATATTTCGCGACCAGATTGAGCCGGAAGACATCGAGGCAGAGCGGCAGGATCACCACCAGGAAAACGGCGAGCACCAGGATGCCGATCAGCTCCGATCGATTGACAAAGCGGTTGGCGGTCATGGCTTCAGCCCTTTTTTGTTATTTGCGGACCTTGAGGGCGAACAGACCCTGCGGCCGCAGCATGAGAATTCCGACAACAGCAAGCAGCGTCAGAACCTTTGCCATCGAGCCCGACATGAAGAATTCGAGCGTCGACTGCGTCTGCGAGATGCTGAAGGCCGAAGCGATAGTGCCGATGAGGCTCGCGGCGCCGCCGAACACGACCACCAGGAAGGTGTCGACGATGTAGAGCTGGCCCGATGTCGGTCCGGTCGAACCGATCATGGTGAAGGCACTCCCGGCGACGCCGGCGATGCCGCAGCCGAGCCCGAAGGTGTAGCAATCGACTTTCTCGGTGTTGATGCCGACCGCACCCGCCATAATGCGGTTTTGCACGACGGCGCGGACCTGACGGCCCCAGCGTGACTTGTACATGATGTAGGCGACGCAGAGCGTGATCAGGAAGGTCAGGCACATCACGAACACGCCGTTGATTGGCACTTCGATGCTGTCGGAGACATGCAGCGAGCCGAGCATCCATTGCGGCAGCTCGACGCCGACCTCACGCGCGCCGAAGATCGAGCGATAGGCCTGCTGCAACATCAGGCTCAGGCCCCAGGTGGCGAGCAGCGTATCCAGCGGGCGCTTGTAGAGATGCTTGATCAGTGCCCATTCCACCAGCATGCCAAGCGCGCCGGACGCGCAAAAGGCCAGGATCATGGCCAGGAAGAAATAGCCGGGAAACAATCCCGGGAGGTAGGTCTGGAATAGATTCGAGGTCATCCAGGTGACGTAGGCGCCGAGGATCATGAACTCGCCATGGGCCATGTTGATGACCCCCATCTGGCCGAAAATGATCGCAAGGCCGAGCGCCATCAGCACGTAAACTGAAAACAGGATCAGGCCGGCAAAACCCTGCATGACGAAGATAGAGCCGAGATCACCAATCGAATAGTCGCCGAACATCGATCTTCTCCGTCGGAGGAAAGTCCCGCGTCGCGAGCCGGTTCGCGACGCGGGGGTCTTGGGCGTGGATTGACGATCCACGCCAGGGAGACTCTTGCTTGGGAAAACGCGACAGGGCGCGCACTGGTAGCCAGTCTTACTGATAGCCCTTGGGGAACGGATCGGGCTCGACCAGGTCGGCGGTCTCAAAGATCAACTCGAACTGACCATCGAGCTTGGCGCGCCCGACACGGGTCTTCGACCAGAGGTGATGGTTTTCATGGATGCGGACGTAACCTTCCGGCGCCCCCTTGAATTCCACGCCCGGCGACGCCGCCGCGATCTTGTCTACATCGAAGCTGCCGGCCTTCTCCGCGGTTAACTTCCACAGCCACGGCCCGAGATAGGCTGCCTGCGTCACGTCGCCGATCACGGTCTTGGCGCCCCACATCTTCTGGAATGCCGGCACAAAGGTCTTGTTGTTCGCGTTGTCGAGCGACTCGAAGTACTTCATGCAGGCATAGGCGCCCGCGATGTTCTCGCCGCCGATGCCGTCGATTTCGTCTTCGGTCACCGAGATGGTGAGCAGCGCCTGTTTCGACAGATCGATGCCGGCCGCCTTGAGCTGCTTGTAGAATGCGACGTTCGAGCCGCCGACGACGTCGGTGAAGATGACGTCGGGCTTGGTCAGCTTGATCTTGTTAATCACCGAATTGAACTGGGTGTTGCCGAGCGGATAATATTCTTCGCCGACGACCTTGCCCTTCAGCACGTTCTCGACGTGCTTGCGCGCGATCTTGTTCGAGGTTCGCGGCCAGATATAATCCGAACCGATGAAGAAGAACGACTTGGCGCCCTTCTCCTTGGCAATCCAGTTCAGGCCGGCGAGGATCTGCTGGGTGGCTTCCTGGCCGGTGTAGATGACGTTCTTGGACTGCTCGAGACCTTCGTAGAAGGTCGGATAGTAGAGCATGCCGTTGTATTGCTCGACGACGGGCAGCACCGCCTTGCGGGACGCCGAAGTCCAGCAGCCCATGATCGCCGCGACCTTATCGTTGACCAGAAGTTTCTTGGCTTTCTCCGCGAAGGTCGGCCAATCGCTGGCGCCGTCTTCCTGGATGAACTTGATCTTGCGGCCGAGAATGCCGCCGGACGCGTTGATCTGTTCGATGGCGAGCTTCTCGGCTTCGATCGAACCGGTTTCCGAAATCGCCATCGTGCCGGTGGCCGAATGCAGGATGCCGCAGGTGACTTCAGTATCGGTAACCGCGAGACCCGTGGTATTGATCGCGGAGGTTGCCGGTGCTTCTGCAAAAGACGGGCGAGGCAGCATGGTCAAAGCGGGCACCGCCGCCATTCCCATCAGCAGCTTGCGGCGGAATGCCGACTGCAGCCCCTGTTTCTTGTCGTCTGACATATTCACCCCATTGCTGTTCGAGTACGCGTTATTGGCGGGGTTGAGGATTGCTGAAATTGTGCAGTGCACAGATACGCAAGATCGCGTATATTGCACCGCAAAATAGCGACGTAGATTTTGGGCGGGCTTTACGGGCGTAAGGTTTTGGGGGTCAGGAGTACCGAAGTGGCAGGGCGGCAGCGGATAGACCGCGTCAGGCGCCAATATAACCAATGGGTTGCCAACCAGACGCTGGAAGACTACGCGCTGCGCTTCACGGCCAAAAGCGCCCGGCGCTGGTCCGCTGCAAGGGTCGCCAATACAGCTCTGGGCGCGATCTCGTTCCTGGCGCTGGAGGCGATCGGCGGCACCATTACCCTTAATTACGGCGTCACCAACGCCACCGCCGCCATTCTGGTCGTCAGTGTCATTATCTTCTGCTGCGGCCTGCCGATTGCCTATCATGCCGCCAAATGCGGCATCGACATCGATCTCCTAACCCGCGGGGCCGGCTTCGGTTACATCGGCTCGACCATCACCTCGCTGATCTACGCGTCCTTCACCTTCATCTTCTTTGCGATCGAAGCCGTCATTCTCGCCACCGCGCTGGAATTGTGTTTCGGAATTCCACGTCCGGTCGGCTATCTCGTCAGCGCGGTTGTCATCATTCCGCTGGTGACGCACGGCATCACGCTGATCAGCCGCTTCCAATTGTGGACGCAGCCGCTGTGGATCATCCTTCACATCCTGCCCTTCGCTGCGATCGCCTACGCCAATCCCTACTCCTTCTCCGAATGGACAAAGTTTGCCGGAGAGCACGGCGATCCCACCGGCCATCTCGATCTCCTGCTGTTCGGCACCGCCGCCTCGGTGGTGTTCTCGCTGGTAGCGCAGATCGGCGAACAGGTCGACTTCCTGCGCTTTCTTCCGCGCGACCGGCGAACCTCGAAGACTTCGTGGTGGATCGCGCTCTTAAGCGCCGGGCCCGGCTGGATCATTCTCGGCGCACTGAAATTGTTGGCCGGATCGTTCCTCGCATTCTTCGCACTCAGCCATGGCGTCTCCACTGAGCATGCCGCCGAGCCCGCGCACATGTATCTCGAGGCGTTTCGCTACGTGCTGTCGCAGCCCGACCTGGCCTTGGCGCTGACCGGCACCTTCGTGATCCTGTCGCAGCTGAAGATCAACGTTACCAACGCCTATGCGGGCTCGATCGCGTGGTCCAACTTCTTCTCCCGCCTGACCCACAGCCATCCCGGCCGCGTGGTCTGGCTGGTCTTCAACGTGGTCGTCGCATTGCTGCTTATGGAGATCGGCGTCTACAAGGCGCTGGAGCAGACACTGGCGCTCTACTCCAACGTTGCCATCGCCTGGGTCGGCGCGCTGGTCTCCGATCTCGTCGTCAACAAGCCGCTCGGTCTGCGCCCGCGGCACATGGAGTTCAAGCGCGCGCATCTCTACGATATCAATCCGGTCGGCGTCGGCGCCATGACGATCGCCACCGTCGTCTCCATCAGCGCGTTCTATGGCCTGTTCGGACCGACCGCGAAGGCACTGGCGCCGTTCGTGGCGCTGATCGTTGCTTTTGCTTCGGCGCCGCTGATCGCTTATGCGACCGACGGAAAATACTACATCGCGCGCAAGCCGAAACGCAGCTGGCAGAATATCGCGGCGATCCAGTGCTGTATTTGCGAGCATTCGTTCGAGCCGGAGGACATGGCGTCGTGTCCGGCCTATGCCGGTCCGATCTGCTCGCTGTGCTGTTCGCTCGACGCGCGCTGCCACGACCTCTGCAAGCCGCATGCGCGGATCCAGGCGCAGGTCTCCGAGACCCTCGGAAAACTCCTGCCACAGCCGATCTATGCGCGGATCAACTCGCAACTCGGACATTATCTCGGCGTCTTCGCCGTTTCCGCAGGACTGGTCGGACTGACCCTCGGCCTGATCTACCTGCAGACTTCCGCCACGGTTCACGCCGACAATCTGCAGCTATCCGATGTGCTGTGGAAGGTGTTCTTCGCGCTCACCATCATCATCGGCGTCGTCGCGTGGCTGTTCGTGCTGGCGCAGCAAAGCCGGCGCGCGGCGGAAGCGGAAACAAGACGCCAGACCACGCTGCTGATCCAGGAAATCGACGCGCATAAGCGCACCGACGCGGAATTGCAGCGCGCCAAGGAAGTCGCCGAATCCGCCAATCTGGCCAAGAGCCGGTATGTCGTCGGTCTGAGCCATGAACTTCGGTCGCCGCTCAATGCCATCTCCGGCTACGCCCAATTGCTGGAACAGGATTCGAGCCTATTGGCAAAACCGCGCGATCAGGTGCGCGTGGTGCGCCGCAGCGCCGACCATCTCTCGGGACTGATCGATGGTATCCTCGATATTTCGAAGATCGAAGCCGGTCGACTGTATTTGTCGCGCGACGAGGTTCGCTTCAGCGACTTTCTCGATCAACTGGTCGGCATGTTCCGCCTGCAGGCGGCCGCCAAAGGCATCGATTTCACTTTCAAACGGCCGTCGGTACTACCGGTCGTGGTGTTCGCCGATGAAAAGCGTCTGCGGCAGGTTCTCATCAACCTGTTGTCGAACGCGATCAAATTCACCCAGGTCGGCAGCGTACAGTTCGTGGTTCATTATCGCAGTCCGGTCGCCGAATTCGAAGTGATCGATACCGGCCCCGGAATTCAGCCGACCGACCTTGAACGGATCTTTGCGCCGTTCGAGCGCGGCGCATTGGGCGTCTCACAGCCGCAAACCGGAACCGGTCTCGGCCTGACCATCAGCCGGTTGCTTGCGGGGGTGATGGGCGGTGACATCCGGGTGACCAGCGCGGTTGGAACAGGCAGCACCTTCCGGGTGAAGATCCTGCTGTCGGAAGTCACCAATCCGACGCGAATTGCGCCGGTGGACGCGCCCGTCTTTGGCTACCACGGTCCGCGCAAAACCATCCTGATCACCGACGATGATCCGGTGCAGCGCGATCTCCTGCGCGAGGTGCTGACGCCGCTGGGCTTTATCCTGCTGAGCGCGCCGGACGGCCCTGCCTGTCTCGCACTCGCCCAGCATTGCCGACCCGATCTGTTCCTGCTGGATATCTCGATGGCGGGCATGGACGGATGGACCGTCGCGGAGACGCTGCGCGCGACCGGGCATCATCAGGCCCGCATCCTGATGGTTTCGGCAAGCGCCCTGGAGGCGCACGGCACGCCGCTGGCGCAGCCATTTCACGACGGCTATCTGATGAAGCCGATCGATATTCCCAAGCTATTGGAACTGATCCGCCAGCTGCTTCGGCTAGAATGGCAATATGAATCCGATCAAATCGTCGTCCCGCACTGGCAGCCGGGCAACGGCGCGCGGCCACCCGTGAAGCATGTCGAGGAACTGATCGGCCTCGGGCAAATGGGTTACATTCGCGCGATCCAGGTCAAGCTCGATGAAATAGGCACCGACTATCCCGAGCATGCCGACTTCGTCGCGCAAATGCGCTTACTGGTCGACCGTTTCGACCTCGATCAGTACATGGCAACCCTGAAGACCCTGCACAGTTATGATCACTGAACCCAAAAAGCGAGACGTGGCGCTGGTCGTCGATGATTCGCCGGAAACGCTGCGCCTGCTGACCGACGCGCTTGATGGCGCGGGAATGACGGTCATGGTCGCCATGGACGGCGCCGCCGCGATGCGGATCGTCGACCAGATCACGCCCGATATCATTCTGCTCGATGCCGTTATGCCGGGTATGGACGGCTTTGAAACCTGCCGGCGGCTCAAGCGCGAGGCAGGCTTGAGCAATGTGCCTGTCATCTTCATGACTGGGCTGGCGGAGACCGAGCACATCGTGGCCGGCCTCGAAGCCGGCGGCGTCGACTATGTCACCAAGCCGATTGTCATCGAGGAAATGCTGGCGCGGATCAGGGTTCACCTCGCCAATGCCAGGCTGACCCAGAGCGCACGTGCGGCGCTTGACGTGTCCGGCCGCTATCTTCTCGCCGTCAGCCGGCAAGGCAAGATCATGTGGGCGACCCCGCAGGCGCAGAAATTGCTGTCGGACAATCTCGCCGCAGGCACCGAGGATGAGCTGATGCTGCCCGATCCCATGCTGCAATGGCTTGAACAGGCCCAGAATGGCAAAGCCGGATCGAAAACCCAGGCGATGGCAGCGTTTCCGGACGACGATCAGCTGCGGCTGCAATACATGGGCAAACTTGGCCCGAATGAATTCCTGTTGCGCCTGGCAAAAGACACCAGCACCAACGCGCCGGCGGAATTCAGCAGTGAACTCGGATTGACCACCCGTGAAGGCGAAGTGCTGTCGTGGTTATCCAAAGGAAAGACCAACCGGGACATCGCACAGATCCTGGGCTTGAGTCCAAGGACGGTGGACAAGCATCTGGAACAAATCTACGCCAAGCTCGGCGTCGAGAATCGCACCGCCGCCGCCGCCATCGCCACCAGCACGCGTCGCCGCAATTCGTAAAATCGCGTCAGGTTACTTGTGCGAAGTCGCAATTGACGTTCTAATGATGGCCGAGGCGTTTGACCAACGCCTGCTTGCGCGCTCCGAGGCTGTGGCGCGTCCATAAGGCGATGCTTGCCGAACCCATTGCGACAGGGGCCGAGGTCTTCGCATTCGCGGGCGGCTTTCCCCACGCACCATTCTTTCCCCACGCACCATTCGTGAGATGCGCATGAACCTCGATTCCTATCGTATCGCCTCCGAGCCGTTTTATCAGCCGGTCGCCGACGAGATCAGGGTATTCGAGGCCGCCTTTGCGGAGCGGCTGCCCGTGATGTTGAAGGGACCGACCGGCTGCGGCAAAACCCGGTTTGTCGAACACATGGCCTGGCGCCTGGCCAAGCCCCTGGTGACCGTCGCCGCGCACGAGGACATGACCGCTTCCGACCTTGCCGGCCGCTATCTGTTGGAGCCGGACGGTACGGTCTGGCACGATGGCCCGCTGACCATGGCGGTCAGATATGGCGCGATCTGCTATCTCGATGAAATCGTCGAAGCCCGGCAAGACACCACGGTCGTGATCCATCCGCTGACGGATGCGCGGCGGATCTTGCCGCTGGAGAAGCACAACGAGATCGTGCCGGCCCACGCCGATTTCCAGCTCACTATCTCCTACAACCCCGGCTACCAGAGCGCGGTCAAGGATCTGAAGGAATCCACCAAGCAGCGTTTCCTGGCGATCGATTTCGGCTATCCGCCGCCGGCCGTGGAGGCGGCGATCGTGGCCCGCGAGGCCGGAACCGATGTCGATCTTGCCGCAACCCTCGTCGCCATCGCGGAACGGTCGCGCAATCTTCATGGCCACGGTCTCGCCGAAGGCGCCTCAACTCGCATGTTGATCCACGCCGGACGGCTGGTGCGCGCGGGACTCCCGCTCGAGTCGGCGGTCCGCTCGAGCATCGTACTGCCGATCACCGATGATCGCGACATCCGCGAAGCGCTCAGTGCGGCGATTGAGGCCTGCATCCCGTGAGCGCTGCCGTCCGATCGCTGCAGCTCGTTCCAGCGCCACCGGCGGGAGCCGTCCGCCGCCTTCATCTGCTGATGCGGCAACGCGATGCGCTGCGGCCGCTGTTTCGCACGGCCTGGGACGATCTCGACGCACGTTTCGAGGCGGACGAACTCGAAGGCTGGGCGGCGGGTGTGCTGGCATTGGCCGACGTCAATGCCGGCCCGTCGTGCCTGGTCGCGTTCTGGGAGGCCAGCAGAAATCACCCGACCGAAGACGGCATTGCACCGCTGACGATGGCCGCGCATACGGCCGCGAATATCTGCCGCCATGCCGGTGCGCAGGCGGCCGCCGCCACACTCAGGTCGGTCGCAACGGCGCGACGGATTCTGGATACCGGTCCAAACTTGTCGCGCTGGTGGCGCACCATGGATGACCTTGCGCAGCGCGCGTCGGAATCGGTCGAGGCGACGGCGTTGCGGATGGACGACATTCTTTCACCAGGTAACATCCACGCCTTCGAGAATTTTGTCGCAGCCGGGTTGAAGCTGGCAGCCGGCGACCGGCGTCGAAGGTTGGCCTTCTTCACCCTGCAGGACGCGCTTGCGCGACGACTGCTGGAGCGAGCGGCGGCTGGCACCGGATTCGCCGAGACCGAACGCCAAACCAAGGCGTTCGTCACCTCATTGTGGGGCCGCCCGCCTTTGTTGCGGAGTTTTCCTGTTGACACCGGCCAGGCCCCACAACGACGCGCTGGCATAGCGGGACCGCTGATCCGCATGCCCGAGATCTATCGCGGCGTGCAGGGCGAGGCCGCATACGTCTTGTACCGAGCCGCGGCCGCACACGCCCAGGCGCATCTGGTACTCGGCGGCCCCCGATTTCCGATCGGCACCTTGAAGCCGCTGCAGACCGCGCTGGTCACCTTGATCGAAGATGCCCGCATCGAATTGCTGGCGATGCGCCAGTTGCCGGGCCTACGCAAATTATGGTCGCCATATCATGTGGCGGTAGCGGCAGGTGTTGCCACCGCCCCTGCCCTGTTCGCGCGGCTGGCGCGCGCTTTGTTTGATCCGTCCTACGACGACAGTGACGGCTTTGTCGCCAAGGGACGCCGGATGTTCGAGGAGAAACTTCCACGCATCGACGACCCCACCATCAGCCGCGAGATCGGCATGCTGCTGGGCAATGACCTCGGCCAGATGCGCGTGCAGTTCAGCGCCAAGGCCTATGCCGTCGAGCCGGTCTATCGCGACGATGGTCTCGGCTTGTGGAACTTTGGCGAGGACGCGCCCTCTTCCGGTGAAACGCTGGAGATCACTATCGATGCGGCGCGCGTTGAGCCGCGCGATGATCCGGATCAAGCCTCGCTCCAGCCCGACGAGCATGGAGACGAAGGCAAAGTCGGCCGCGCCCGGCCCGTCGCGCCGGACCGGCGTGGCCTCGTGATCGCAAAATATCCCGAATGGGACCGCGCGCATGGGGTCGAGCGCCCGGAATGGACCACGGTGCGCGAGGTTACCGCGCGGCCCGGCGATCCACGTCTTGTGGAAGAGACGCTCGAGCGCGCCAACGTTCTGCGCAACCGGATAGGACGGCTGATCCGCGGCGTGCGCGTCGGGCGAGCGATCCGGTTGAAGCGACAACTCGACGGCCATGACCTCGATGTCGACGCCATGCTCGACGCCGGCATCGCATTGCGGATGCGCAGGGAACCCGACCCGCGGATATTTCGCGCCACGACCGCAAAGCGTCGTGATCTCGCGGTCTTGCTGCTGCTCGACATTTCCGAATCGACCCGCGATCGCCTCACCTCCGGCGTCTCCATTCTCGAGGTCGAACGCCTGGCGGTCGCGGTTCTCGGCGAGGCTATGAGCGCGCTCGGCGATCCCTTCTGTCTGCTCGCCTTCGCCTCGAACGGGCGCGAAGATGTCGAGATGACGACCGTGAAGGCCTTTGATGAACCGTACGACCGCGCCTGCGTCGGGCGGCTTTCCGCGCTGTCGTCCAGCCTGTCGACGCGGGTCGGCGCCGCGCTTCGCCACGCCGGCGAGCTGATCCGCCACGCCCGCAGTTTCCGGAAGCTGGTCATCGTCCTGACCGATGGCGAGCCATCCGATATCGATGTGGCCGATCCCGCCGATCTCGTCGAAGATGCGCGCCGCGCCGCGGTCGGATTGCGGGCGCGTGGCATCGACAGCTTCGGCGTGGTGCTGGGATCGAACGCCATGAATTCTGCGGTCCGTATCTTCGGACGCGGCAACACGATGCTGGTGCCCCGGATCGAAGATCTGCCGGCGCGGCTGTCCGAACTCTATTTCCGCCTGGTGCGGCGCTAGAGCTGGATCGAAGCGGATCGCTATTCCATTGTCCTGGCTGCGCCGACCGCAAGCGATCGGCGCAGGACTTGCAGATCTAGCGATGCGTGGCGGCCTTGTTCGGAATTCCCTCGATCGGGCATTCGTCAACACCAACCGTCGTTCGCGTGAACGACTCCACCATCTCGCGCGTGCCTTCGGGATCGGCGATCCACTTGCTGTAGAAATCGTACGGGCATGCCGCCACTCCGCGGTCGCCCTCGCCGGAATTGATCTTGCCAGTATAGCCGCGATGCACCAGCTTGAAGAGATGGTTTTCTGACTGTCCGGTCCGGCGTGCATCGCGGATCAGCGACTTGGAGATCGCCGCATATTGGATGCCGTAATCTTCCTCGCCGCATTCGCCGAGCGTGCGGCCGTCAAAGCCGATGATCGCCGAGTGACCGAAGTAGGAATACACCCCATCGAATCCGGACGCATTGGCAACCGCCACATAGACATTGTTGGCCCACGCCATCGCCTTGGCCATCAGCACCTGCTGGTCCTTGGCCGGATACATATAACCCTGGCAGCGGACGATCAGCTCGGCGCCTTTCATGGCGCAGTCGCGCCAGATCTCCGGATAGTTGCCATCATCGCAGATGATGAGCGACATCTTCATGCCCTTCGGCCCGTCCGACACATAGGTGCAGTTGCCGGGATACCAGCCCTCGATCGGCACCCACGGCATGATCTTGCGATATTTTTGGACGACCTCGCCCTTGTCGTTCATCAGGATCAGGGTGTTGTAGGGCGCCTTGTTAGGATGTTCCTCGTGGCGTTCGCCGGTCAAGGAGAACACGCCCCAGACCTTGGCTTTGCGGCAGGCCTCCGCGAAGATCTCGGTTTCCTCGCCCGGCACCGTGGACGCGGTGTCGTACATCTCCTTGGAGTCGTACATGATGCCGTGGGTGGAATATTCCGGAAAGATCACCAGATCCATGCCGGGAAGGCCGCTCTTCATGCCGACCAGCATGTCGGCGATCTTGCGGCAGTTGGCCAGCACTTCCGCCTTGGTGTGAAGCCGCGGCATCTTGTAGTTCACGACGGCGACGCCGACCGTGTCGTTGCTCGATGAAATATCGCCGTGATGCATGTCGCTCTCCTAGCGGCTGATCGATCGCCAAAAACAAAAAAGCCCGACAGATCCTCACGGATCTCTCGGGCTAACCTCGCCAAGCCAGACCAACATCCTTGGTGGTCCGGCAAAAAACCGCGCTCAGGACCTCATCGTCCACTGCAGTTGCCTGCAAAACTAAACATCTTTCGCACGGTACTGCAACAGTTCATTTGCGTGGATGATCGCCGCCGCCATGTCATCCATCGACAACCGTTTCGCCATCGCCTGGCGGCGAATGCTTTCGTAAGCTTCGGCTTCGCTCAAGCCCTGACCATCCATCAGGACCGCCTTGGCCTTCTGGATTCGCTGCAGGCCGGAAAGCTTGCGTTCCAGTTTGCGGATTCGCTTCTCGGTTTCGCGCTTCTCGAGCCATATGCTGCGCGCGATGGTGAGATTGGTGAGCAGCCCGAACGGGCGGATCGGCCGCTCGATGACGGCGACCGCGCCGGCCTCCAGCACCAGCTGAAGCGTGGACGGATCTTCGTAGCCGACGATGGCGATCAATGTTGGCCGTGGTCCGTCGCTCGACTTCAGAAGGCGTTGGATATCGCTGCGGACGTCGTGTTCGACGGCCAGCAGCATCACGTCGCAATTGCCGGGCCAGCATTCCGGAACCGGCCATTGCGTCTCGACCATACAGCCGATGCGGCGCAGATGCTCGACGAGCTTGATCCGCTCACTGTCCGGCGGATGAACCACCTGGACGCGCAGGCCTCGAAGATCGCGAAGGATTTGGATCGCCACTGCCTGCTCCCGCGCCCAGAACCTCAGTGGCTGACTGTTTGAAGGTCGTCAGCCGACCAGTCGTCAAGGCTCTGTACGACACAGTAGGGATCCGGCTTGATCCGAACACCGGGATTCCAGATCGTCTGGAATCGACCTGATTTGTCCAGTCGTGCGATCCGCGGCCAGAGATAGGTGTGGTTGTTTTCGGGGTCGATCCTGACGCGCCCCTGCGGTGCATCGAATTCGGAATCGCGCAGCTCTTTCAGCACGCTTTCCGGGTCGTCCGATCCGGATCGCGCCAGCGCGCGCATCGCCAGATGCAACTGAAAATAGGCGGCTTCCGCCGCCGCCGTCACCGGCGCATCGGGCCCGTATTTGTCCTTGAAACTGTCAACGAAACGCCGCGCCGCCGATGACGACGACGTCTCGAAGAACGGCGCCGCGGTGATATGGCCCTCGGCGGCCTCACGGCGCATTTCCGCGACTTCGGCTTCGCTGGTGGTCAAGCTCGCGATCGGCATGTTCGCCGGGTCGAACCCGGCATTGCGATAGGCCTCGTAGAACACCGAGGTGCCCCGACCCACCACGGTCGAGAAAATGACATCTGGGGAGGTCTTCTTGATCCGGTTGATGACCTTCTCGAAATCTCGCGGACCAGCATCAAGCGGAACATAAATCTCGTCCAGCACCTTGCCCCGGTCCTGCACGACGAAATCGGCCATCAGCCGGTTGGATTCGTAGGGATAGACGTAGTTCGACCCGACCAGCAGAAAGCGGTTGCCATAGGTCGAGAGCAGAAATTTGGCGAGCTGCAGTGAATTCTGGTTTGGGGCAGCGCCGGTATAGATGCAGTGTCGCGAATATTCAAACCCCTCGTAGAGCGTAGGGTAAAACAGCAGGCCGCGGTGGCTTTCGACCACCGGCAACACAGCCTTGCGGGTGCTCGACATATAGCAGCCGAACAACAGCCTGATACGGTCGAGCTGGAACAAGCGTTCCGTCAGCGCACGAAACTGCTTGGGGTCGGACGCCGGATCGTAGATCACCGGCTCGATCATCCGATCGAGCACGCCGCCGCCGGAATTGATCTCCTCAATGGCGAGAAGGGTCGCATTGAGCTGAGATTGTTCGACCGCGGATGTCACTCCCGTCTGGGAGAACAAGATCCCTACGCGCCAGGGGCCGCTTTTATCTTCGCTGAAACTCATGATTCTGACTTGGACGCTCTCCTGGGATCGAGCGACCTTATGTCAGACTTTGGCAAACCCGGGTGCGTGATATTACGTAGTGCTACACGGCCTTGGTGAGCGCACCATCGATGATCAAGTTGGTCCCGGAGATACGGCTTGCCACCGGGCTCGCGATGAATACGACGCCGGCGGCGACTTCCTGCGGCGTGCCCATGCGTCCGGTCGGGTTCAGCGACATCGCCGTCTTGAACAGATCCGGCATGCCGTTCTCGATGTTTTGCCAGATGCCGCCTTCAAAATAGGTGTTGCCCGGCGACACCGCGTTGACGCGGATGCCTTTGGCGATGAGCTGGTTGCTGAGCCCTTTGGCATAGTGAATCAGCGCCGCCTTGAAGGCGCCGTAGGAACCGGCGGCGAAATCAACCTCGAAGCCCGAAACGCTCGAGACGATCACGATCGAGGCCGACTTGGATTTCTCCAGATAAGGCATCGCCGCCGCCACCGAATTGACGGTGTGCATCATGTCAGTGCGAAACGACTTCTCCCAGGTCTCGGCGGTATCGCCGACCGCGAGCGCGCTGACGTTACAAATGATGGCGTCGATGCCGCCAAGTTCGGCGGCCGCGCCCTCAACCCACTGCTTGAGCGCTATGGGATCGGCGACATCGATCGCCTTGCCCCATGACTTGACGCCCTTCCCCGCCAAGACCTTGACGACCTTGCCGACGTCGTCGGCATTGCGCGCGCAGATAGCGACGTTGGCGCCTTCAGCCGCGAACAGCTCGGCGATCCCTTCAATCCGAGATCCATCGTCGCCTCCTTGATGATGCCGCGGCCTGCCGTTGCGCACGGCAGGCCAGCTGGTTGACTTACATCCTGGTCCAGTCGCCGGCGCCTTCGAACGCCGCGGCGGCGCGATAGATGGTCGACTCATCGTAGTACTTGCCGATCAACATCATCCCGATCGGCAGGCCGTCGCTCATCCCGCAGGGAATGCTCATGGCGGGATGCCCAGATGCATTGAACGGCGCGGTGTTTGGAACCATCTCGAACGCCCGCTGGATATAGAGTTCGCGCGGCGCGTCCGGCGGCGGTATCGGCGTCGCCTTCATAGGCAAGGTTGGCATCAGCAACAGATCGTAGCTGTTCAACGCGGTATCGTAGGCGGCGCGCAGCTTGCGATTGAGGTTCTGCGCCTTGGCATAGAAATGGCCGCGATAGTGCTTGGTGAAATATTGACCAAGCAGCATCGTGATCTTGAGGCTGTCGGACAGCTCATCGGCGCGGTGGTGCCAGGCGGAATGAGCATCGAGCAGCGTGGTATTATAGAGACCGCGCCAGTTGGTCCCCATGCCGTTGCCCTTCATCATGAACTCGGTGGCGCCTTCCGCTGCGATCGGAAGCCAAATCGCCGGTGCCAGGAGATGCATGGGCACCGAGATTTCGTCGACGGTGGCGCCGAGCTTCTTGAAAAGCTGGGCCGCCGCCGTCACCTTGGCGTCGACGTCGCGCTCGGAGACCGGAAGCCCGAACCCTTCCTTGACGATGCCAATGCGTAGTCCCTTGACGCCGCCGCCGAGCGCTTCCGTATAGCTCGAGACTTTTGGCGTACCTTGCCTCGGATCGAGCCCGTCCGCTCCCGCCAGCACCTCGAGCAGAAGCGCGTTGTCGCGCACAGTTTTTGTCATCGGCCCGGTGTGGTCGATGGTGATTTCGATCGGCATCACGCCGGTATAGGGAACCAAACCGAACGTCCCCTTCATTCCATAGATACCGCAGAAAGCCGAGGGAATGCGGATCGATCCGCCCTGATCGCCGCCGATCGCCATGTCGGCTTCGCCCGTCACCACCACGACGCCGCTGCCCGACGACGAGCCGCCCGATGAATAACCCATCTTGTGAGGATTATGGACCGGACCGGTCGCATTGGTATGACTGCCGCCGGAAAAGCAGAAATACTCGCAATGCGTCTTGCCAACGATGGTGCCGCCGGCGTCAAGGATGCGCGTGACGATGGTGGCATCGACGTCGGGCGTGTAGCCTTCGAGCGTCGAGGCACCATTCATCATGGGAACGCCGGCCAGGCTGACATTGTCCTTCAGCGCGATGGTCTTGCCGGCGAGCTTGCCGCTCGGCGCGCCCTTGATCGTCGTCTTGACGTACCAGGCATTGTACTTGTTCTCCTCGCCTTCGGGACGGTAGCCCGGCGTCCGCGGATATTTCACGGCCGGGACGTAATCCGGCATGGCGTCAACGATATCGTAGGCGGCATAGTTCGCCTGCATCAGCGTGTCGTAGGATTTGAGTTCCTCGTCGCCCATATGCATGCCGAGGTCCTCGGCGACGCTGCGCAACTGATCGAGCGTGGGTCTTCTGACTGCCATGTTCCGTCTCCCTCTGATCGCTGCCCGCTGGATCGGGCTTAGGTGGTGATTCCGATGAATTCTCCGACAAGACTGGGGTCGCCGAGATCGCCGGGCTTCACTTCCCGGGTGATCGTGCCTTTCTGGATAATGAGAATCCGCTGCGAGAGCGCCGCGATGAAATCGAGATTCTGTTCGACCAGGATCATCGTCAGTCCGCTGTTGTCGCGCAGCCGCAGCAGGATCTCGACAATCTCGTCGATGATCGAGGGCTGGATACCTTCGGTCGGCTCGTCGAGGAGAATGAGACGCGGCTTGCCGCACAGGCAGCGCGCGATCGCCAGCAGCTGCTGCTCGCCACCCGAGAGCGCACCACCAAGCCGGTCGAGCAGCGGCCTGAGACGAGGAAACTCCTCCAGCACTTCCGTAATGATATCCTGCTCGGCGCCACCTCGCTTGGTGCACCCCATCCGCAGATTGTCGTAGACAGTCAGTGCCGGGAAAATCTCGCGCCCTTGCGGCACATAACCGAGCCCGAGCCGGGCGCGGCGATAGGGCTCGGCGGCCGTGACATCGTCGCCTTCAAGGCGGACATGCCCGCCGGTTGCCGGCAGAAAGCCCATCAACGCCTTGAGCAGTGTAGTCTTGCCCATGCCATTATGGCCGAGAATTCCGATGAACTCGCCTTCGTTCACAACGAAGCTGACCCCGTTCAGAATCGGAATGCGACCGTAACCCGTGCGGAGTCCTTGCACATTGAGCATCATGCGGCCGCCTGCTTGCCGAGATAGATGTCACGCACCAGCGGATTGCGCAGGATGTTCTCCACGGCGTCTTCCACCAGCACGCTGCCCTGATTGAACACCGTGACCTGCTTAGCGATCATGCGGATGAACTGCATGTCGTGCTCGACCACGATCAGCGCCTTGCTGCGATTGATCTCGCGTACGAGCTCTGCGGTCTTGAACACTTCGTCATGCGTCATGCCGGCAGCCGGCTCATCGAGCAGGATGAGTTCGGGATCCGTCGACAGCACGATGCCGAGTTCAACCCACTGCCGCTGGCCATGCGCGAGCTGGCCGACCAGGCGCTTGGCCGCGCCGGCAAGGCCGATGCGCTCCAGCATCTCGTCAACCACGCCGTTGACGCGGTCGCGGGGATGAATCCGGCTCGCCGAGAGCCAGATGTTCTCGCGCACGCTCAAGCCATCGAACACGCTCGGCACCTGGGTCTTGATACCAATGCCAAGGCGCGCGATCTGGTGGGCGTGGGCATGGGAAATATCGTGACCGCGGAACAGGACCTGGCCGAGGCTCGGCTCGAGCTGGCCGGTCAGCATCTTGAAGAAGGTGCTCTTGCCGGCGCCGTTCGGGCCGATCAGGCAACGCAGCTCGCCTTCGGCCAGCGTGAAGTTGACGTTTCGCACGGCCTTGACGCCGCCGAAATGCATGCTGAGGTCGCGGGTCTGAAGCAGCGGCGCGGCCATCACCCTTCCTCCGCTTGTTTCGGCTTGAGGCTCGTTGTCACCCGGCGGCCGCGCGAGCGCAGCAGCGACTGTCCCCAATCGCCGAGCGTCGGCACCAGCCCTTTCGGCACCAGAAGCACGAAGGCGATCAGGATAATGCCAAGGATCAGCGGCGCATTGGCGAATATCTTCGCCCACCAATCTGAACCGCCGCTGGGCTGGTTGGCGCCCAGCGCCGTGTTGAGCCACTGGATGCCGATGCAGCCGACGATCGGGCCGATCAGCGTGCCACGCCCGCCGACGATGACCCAGATGATGATCTGCGCGGATTGCGCCAGTCCGAAAATGGTCGGGCTGACGAAATTTCCCCAATTGGCGAAAAGACATCCGGCGAAACCGGCGAGCGCGCCGCCGATGGTGAAGGTTGCGAGCTTGTAGGCCCGGGGATCGTAGCCCAACAGTTCGGCGCGCCGTTCGTTTTCGCGGATGCCGACAATGACCCGGCCGAACCGGCTCGCCAAGAGCAGGCGCAGCCCGAAATAGGCCGCTAGCAACGCGGCGGTGGCGAGATAGAACATGCCTTCGAGATCGATCACCGCGGCCTTGTTGCCGGGGATATTCAGCGGGGGAATGCCGGGAATGCCGTTGAAACCGCCGAGCCGCGCGGTGCCGATATGGAATTCCGGACCGGCGGTCGAATTCACCGAATTGAACAGGATCAACGTCACCGTCAGCGTGATGACGCCGAGATATACATCGCTGATGCGCCCGTAGAACATGAAGTAGCCGAGCAGCGCCGCGAACGCCGCCGGCAGCGCGATCGCCAGCAATAGCGGCACCGTGCTCTCGCCGATGTTGAACATCGCGATCGCATAGGTATAGGCGCCCAATCCGAAGAAGGCCGACTGGCCGAAGCAGAGAATGCCGCCATAACCCCAGATCAGCGCCAAACTGAGCGCCAGGATCGCCATGATCATGTAGACCGTGAGTTCGAGCACGGTATCGAGTTCAGCGAAATGCGGCGTCAGGAACAGGAAGGCGACGCCGATGATGCCGACCAGCGCAGGGCCAAGGAGATTGAGGGCGCGGGCGTTCACAGGCCTCTCCGGAAAAAGCGGCCGGTGATGCCTTGCGGCAGCAGGCGGATCAGGACGATGGCCGTCGCCAGCAACGCCACCTCACCGAACACCGGCGTGGTGGCGAAGGTCGCGCTCTGGTTGATGGTGCCGAACAGCGCGGAGGCGGATACCGTTCCGCTGAGAATTGCGGCGCCGCCACCGATCACCGTGATGAACGACTTGGCGACATAGGCAACGCCGATGGTCGGAAACACGCCGGAGACCGGCGCCAGCACCGCGCCGGCGAGGCCCGATAGCGCGGCGCCGATACCGAAGGTGACGGCATAGACGCGCGGCGGATTGACGCCGAGCGCGGCCGCCATGTTGGCGTTCTGCATGGTGCCGCGCGCGATCAGGCCAAGCCGGGTCCAGCGCATCACGGCAAAGATGCCGGCCAGCACGACGACCGCGACCGCGATCACGAACAGGGTGTAGCCGCTGGTGCGATAGGCGCCGATCTGGAAACTGCCGAGCGGCGCCGAGATGCCGACCGTGGTGTTGCCGAAGATCGCGGTAGTCAGCCCAACCAGAAAAAGACTGAGGCCCCAGGTCGCGAGCATGGTGTCGATCATGCGGCCATACAGGAAGCGGATGATGGTCCGTTCCACGATGACACCGATGATGCCGACGACGACGGGCGCCACCACCAGCATCGCGATCCAGATGCTGATGCCGTGGCTGGTGGCGACGATCGCCGCATAGCCGCCGAGCATCAGGAATTCGCCATGCGCGAGATTGATCACCCGCATCATGCCGAAGATTATCGCCAGCCCGACGCTGATCAGCGCCAGGCTGGCAATCGCGTAAAGGACCTGGATCGCCAGGAGAGCAATAAGATCCACGTTCGCCTTTCCACAAGGGATCCTGAGGCCACTGGCCTCAGATCTTGATGACGTATTGCTGGTTGTCGGTCGGGTTCTTGATCAGATCGCACACGGCGGCGGTATCCGCCGGTTTCTGCTGCGCGAAATCTTCCAGCACGTTGAGCTTCTTGTCCTTGACCTCGGCAATGTGAACGTCGAGCACGCAATGGTGGGTCGGCGGATCGATCGTCACCTTGCCGGAAGGGGCATCGATGCTGATGCCGGTCTCCAGCGCTTCGATCACCTTGATCCGGTCGATACTACCCGCTTTCTTGACCGCCTCCGCCCAGATCCGGAAGCCCTGATAGGTTCCCATCGCGAGTTCGGTGACATTGGGATAATCGGCGCCGAAGCGCTTGTGGAAGGCGGCCACGAAGGTCTCGTTGGCCTTGTTCTTCAGGTCCTGGAAGTAATTGTAGCAGACCAGCATGCCGTTGCATTCGTCGGGCGACAGCACGATGTGCTCGTTGCCGACCGCGAAGGTGGTCGACGCCATCGGAATGCTCTTGCGCATGCCGGCCGCGGCCCACTGGCGATAGAACGAGATATGCGCGCCGCCGACCAGCGCCGACCAGACGAAATCCGGCTTCGCCGCCTGGATTTTGGAGATGGTCGAACCGAAATTGGTGACGTCGAGCGGGAAGAAGTCGATCGAGGACACTTCGCCGCCGTTCTCGGTGACGTATTTTTTCACCCATTGCGAAGTGATCTGGCCGTAATTGTAGTCGGCCGCGATGACATAGACCTTCTTGCCCCACTTCTTCATGGCGTAAGGCACGAGTTTTTCCACCGTCTGCGCCGGGGTCACGCCGGTATCGAACTGGTTGCGGTCGCAGACGCCGCCTTCATACTGCGTGTTGTAGAAATAAAGTGTCTTGAAGCGGTCGAGCACCGGCCGGATCACCTCGCGCGATGCCGAGGTGATGCCGCCATGCACGACCGCGACCTTGTCCTTCAGCGCCGCCTGCTGCGCGAACTGGGTGTAGAGCTGCATGTTCGATTGCGTATCGTAGTTGATCAGCTTGATCTGCCGTCCGAGCAGGCCGCCCGCCGCATTGGCTTCCTCGACGGCCAGTGTCAGCGCATCGACCATCGGCTTGCCGTAGATGTCGAGCCCGCCCGAGAGATCGTGGATGCTGGCCACGTTGATCGCGTCTTCCGCCCAGGCGCTGGTGGAGAACGCGCCGGCGGCAGCTGCGGCGGTGCCCTGTAAGAACTTTCTGCGATTGAATTTCATTGCCCTATTCCTCCATTGTTGCCGAAACGTCATGAGACCAGATATTTTTTCAAAACCGACGCGCCCATCGTGTATTTCGGATCGACCATGTTGCCGAGCCGAATGCGTCCGGCCTGGCTCAGAAGCATGTAGGCGTCGATCTCCTCGAAGCCGTAGTCCGCGCTCATCCATCGCACCAGTTCGCGATAGGCGATGCGCGCGGCATCTTCCAGCGGCCGGGCGCTGCCGATGGTCATGATAAAATTCTCCGTCTCGAGCCGCGGCCACGCAAAACTCCAGTTCTTGATGACATCGACCTGCAAGGTGACCGTGGCGCGCTGCTCGATCGCCACGCCCGACAATTCACCGTCGCCCTGCGTGGCATGGCAATCGCCGACATAGAGCAGACCGCCTTTGGTATGCACGGGAAAGTAGAGAATTGCGCCAGGCGCGACGTCGGGCAAATCCATGTTGCCGCCGTGATAATCCGGCTGCAGCGACGAGATCGCCTCGATCTCGGGCGAAACGCCGATCGTGCCGATGAACGGCTCGTAAGGCAGGGTGATCTTGTCGCTCCAGCGCACGCCATTGCTGTCGACATGCATTTTCCGTACCCGTTCCGGCAGCGGCGGATTGAGCAACGCCGTCGACGCCGTACCGACCAGGCCGCCGAATTCGGGAATGATGCAAGTGGTGCCGGCGGGCTGCGCGCCCCGCGTCTCCACGGCATGAATATGGACGG
>WNGJ01000391.1_pt1 | contig 47670 bp, 46 predicted proteins | sample 5400611 | NCBI WGS metagenome assembly WNGJ01 (sample SAMN13153375, study PRJNA577476) | soil metagenome | isolation source: 40 cm soil or saprolite under Garry oak tree replicate 1 | place: USA:California | collected 2016-06-15
CAGTTCGTCAGTGCCACGCATGTAAGCCATCTTGCCATCGGGCGAGAATACAGGCTTTTCCGACACCCAGTGAATTTTGAATCCGGGAGTGTTGAGGCTCGCTGCGACATAAGCGCGAATCGCCGCCTTGCCCTCCAGCACAGGCTGCCCCGGGAAAATGAGCACCGCATCGTCGCTCCATTACGAAACGATCTTTTCCACACCTTTCCCGGCGGAAGCTAGATCAGCCCACTCGGCGTCCCGACGCAACAACTTCGCCTGCCCCGCCAGCGGATCGAAATCACGGTGAGAGCAGCTAACAATGAGGAAAAGAGAGACAACTAAAGCCAAGGGGCGTGAAGTTGGCATATGGCACGTGTCCAAATCTAATTAGGTTTACGCTGAATTTCTCGGCTTATCCGGATTAATGACTGCAAATGGATGCGGCATCGCATAGGGAAGGATCGTGGCTGAGCGAGCACGCTCGCATCCGGGAACTCGCGCCCGTCGCGCAGCCACTCCAAATTGTCACCCGAAATACAACCGATTCACCGGCTAATAATAAATCAGAACAGCCGCTTTACAGCAAAGTCATTGCCGTCGCACAGTTGAGACATCCTGGCGAAAAGGCCAGGTACTTTAAAGATCGTTTCCGCAAGCCCGTTAACCGGTCCGGCGCCGGCGCAGCAACCGGCGCACTGCCCACACGATTAGAATCAATATCGCAACCGCAATAATCGCGAGCGCCACAAGGTTGTGAATGGGATTCGTAAGAATGTAGTTCGGATGTCGCGCGTAGAAGCCGTTGAAGCTTTCAAACGCGGCTGGCAAGGCTATTAAATCTTCTCTTCCCAACTCGAGCCGGTGCTCATTGGGATGGTAGTGAGATCCAAATCGGTAGGCGTGTCCTGCGGTGTTCAAAAAGAATCCCGGTTCTCCTGTCGTAAAATGCCACGTGGGTCCGTTCGTGTCCGGGCGTCGCAATTACGTCCACAGTTCGGCCGCCCAAATCCAGATGGGCAATTCCGTTGGGCCAGCCAGTGAAACCGTAAAACGCTCGAACTCCGTCGAAATCTATGGGCACAATCTGAACCGAAGAGAGAGACGCGAACTGAGGATCGCCGGCGCGATGATCAAGGTGTCTATGAGTATGTGCCACCAGGAGTGGGAGTTTTTTGTGGTCCTTATCCGGTAGTAGCCGCAAGATCGTTTTCGCCAGCGGCATCTCTTTCGGGTCCGCGACGGCGCCGGTATCGATTAGAAGAGCTTTGTCGGAGCCGACGAGAAGGTAGAGAAAATTTGCTTCGAAGTCTGCGCAAGGACTCTGGCGCAAGATAAACGTTTGCGGCTCGTACGTATGGACTTGAAGGGGGTCTTGCGGAGTTGCGGTGCAATCTGGAGCGCCTTCGTTCCAGTGAACACCCAACGATCCAGGCACTGGCTTCGACCAGGTCTGCGTCGCTGTCAGGAAAAGCATCAACATCGCTAGCGCGACCGCGACTTTCCAAGCCGCACAAAAGTACAACAAGAAACTGTTAGCAGTTCGTCGCGAACGATTGATCCAATTCACACAATTCGCCTCTTCTATTGGGATGCCTGCAGCAGACCTTTGGATTCAAAGAACTCCCGTGCAATCTTTTTGGCGCGGTTCATTCCTTCAATCATCTTCTGCAGCAGCTCAAGATCGCTGACGTTGCAATCTGCGGCACACGCACAAACGAACCGACTCAGAATTCATCGGGACGGGAGAAGGCGTGCGACAACACGATCTTCAGGATGGCGCAGTCGGGGGTTGACAGTAGGCGGTCGTCGATTCGCTATGCGGCGGATTTTCTACCGCTAACAATTAATGCCTGTGCGGGGAAACTCATTGTTCCGCTCTCAAAGTATCTCCACGCTGCATCGGCAACAGCCTGCTTTACGGTTGGTAGTTGAGTAGGCGCGAGTCCGGCCATTTTCTCCCGCAAAGTTCCGGACATTTTAGTCCGCAACTGCCAGAACTGCTCAAATGAGATCGCCGCTTTAATCTGAAAATTCAGCTGACGTTCGATCACATTTTTAGCGCCAGCATTTTCCAAGATTCCAGCCAGCTTACCGGGAACGGCAAAACGGAATGCATCTGGCGCATCGGGATCCAGTGGAGTACCCTCCACAAATCGGTCTATCACGTCTGTGACAGTCGAAAAGAACGGATTAACTTCTTTTGGACCCCAGACGACAAGCGAGACGCATCCATCCTCGCGAATCACTCTCAGCGCTTCCCGCACCGCAGTGACCGGATCAACGAAAAACATTGCTGATAACCTGCCTACGGCTACATCAAATGTACGGTCGGCAAACGGTAGGTCATCGGCTGAACATTGCCTGAAGTAGATGTTTGTCAGGCCCCGCCTGCCTGCTTCCGCCCGAGCAGTCTCGACCATACCGGCTACAGGATCCGTGTACATTACTGATCCTGTTGGCCCGACAATGCATGAGATTGTGAGCGATGGCTCGCCGCTCCCGCCACCGATATCGAGCACTTTCTGGCCGATCCCGATCCGCGCTTCTTCGACAAGACCGGCCGTTAATGGCGCGAACATCTGTGCGATCAGCACTCGATACTTGTCCCAATACCGCGCGGAGGTTTGCCACGCCTCCAGCGCTTTGTTCTGTTCCTCGGGAGTCATTCTGACTCGACAACCTGACGCGACCCATTCGCGTCAAACCGTAAGTGGTAGCCGGTTTGACCGGTGGACTGCCGCAAATCTCGAAGAAAAGTCTCGATCATAATCTGCCTTGCGACGGCATTCCGAACGCTCGCAGGGCACGCTTCAACTCCTCCGGCGGCAAATATTTTTGCCAACCTACGATCACGAAATGCCACCACTCAGTGTGCAGCCCGTAAAAACCAGCATCTTGCATTGCGAGCTGGAGCAAATGCAGATGCGAGCGAATTGCTGGGTCAGGGCCCCGGTAATGCCACATTGCGGCCGGCGTGAAATCATCAAAGTCGGTGGGCATCAGGACGGGCCGGTTCGACGTATCGATCAGCGTGGCATCGACGGCAATCCCCCAGCTGTGCAGCGAGCCAGCGCCAGCATGAGGATCGGCGACAAAATCATTGTAATGCGCGGCCTGCCGCAGCTGCATTTGCACGGATTTAGGGCGATACGCATCCCAGATTTTTAGTTGGTACTGGTAACGCCGCAAAAATGCCTGCGCTGCGACTAAGCGGGACGCCACTTCGGGACGCACCAAGGCCCGAGTCCCCGGCGGATATAATGCCTGCCCCGCAACATTATTTGCGCCAGCATAACGCAATTCGATGACGATAGTCGGATCAACCGATTTAATATCGACGAGCGGGATGGCAGTTTGCGCGGCCACACACTTCACGGCCATCACCGCAGCAGCGGATAAAATAAAGGGAACGTTGAAACATCTCATTGCCTGACCATTCAATAGCTGTCTCTGCCGCGCCTTAGGGTACAGGGATGTAGTATCCCGTAACAACGATCGTTGCGACGATCCTCCCGCTTGTGTCGAGTCGGCGAATCACTCCGCCGAACTGAGTTCCTGGAGCGGCGAACGCACGGAAGGAATGGCTTCCAATAACCCCAAGCGCTCCAACCTTGGTGACGATCGGAACCTCTCGAAAGGTCGAATCGTCTTCTATTGTTGAGGTAATAAAATAATTTTTGCATCGCCTTACCTCGGCAGAAAACTTTCTTCGGGTTCACTGAATTCCTTGTCGGGCAAGCGCTTTCGCCGGATCCACGCCCATCCGCCGCAAGAGGTCCGCGAAGCGTGGATCGGAACGGAGTGCACGAAATTTTGGATGGCACGCCATGTCATACATCGGCGCGGAATGCTCATCGAACGCGCGTTCCAGCCAGCGAAAGGCTTCTTCTTTGTCGCCTAGTGCCACATAAACCGCCGCAATTGAATCGGCCGCGACATATTGCTGGCGCGACTTCTCTATTCGCTGATTAAGAACACGGCGCGCATCCTCCAGCCGTCCCATCTTCGCATAGGTGATCGCCAGCCCAGCGCTGGGCGAATGCGTCACAGTTTGCGCTTTTTCATAGAGCGCAACCGCCTCTTGGAGGTCACCTTTCTCGCGATAGGCATCGGCGAGCGCCGAATCAAAATAGATGTAATTCGGATCGACCTGAAGCACCCGTTTGCCCGCACTGATCGCGTCGTCCAGCCGATCGGCCGCGACATACCTTTCGGCAGCGGAGCTGATTATCATCGGCGAAAGCGGATCGAGCTTCTCGGCTTCCTGAATTTGCTTCACGCCCTCATCGCAATCCCCCTGGTCCAATTTGAGCCACGACATAGAGAAATGCGCAGTAGCTGAATTACGATCGAGCTGTAGCGCGCGTTTGATCTCAGTCTCTCCGCCCGCGACATCTCGATCTATCAAGAATTTTGCTTCCCCCAAGATAGCAGTGTGCCTCCGCATCCATGTCATCCAAAGCGAGCGCTTTCCATGCTGCTTCTTTCACCTTCGGGTAGGCTTCGAGTGGCCGTACGTAGGCGTCCGCAAGCTGTTCCCACGCTTTCGCAATGCCGGTCCACGCGCGCGCGAAGTTTGGATCTTTGTCGAGGGCCTGCTGAAAGAAGATGAGACTTTTCCGCAAATTTTCCTCGTCGCTCTTGTTCGAGTAATACAAGCCCTTCAAGTAAAGATCATATGCTTCAGTGCTCTCCGGTGTTCGGACGGGCGGCGCGACCGCCAGCTTGATCTTCAACGCATCAACAATCGAACGCGTAATCTCATCTTGAACGGCAAATACTCCCTGCAATTCGCGCTCGAATGTGTCCGACCAAATGTGAAAACCATTGCGCGCATTGATCAATTGCGCCGTAATACGAATGCGGTTGCCTTCCCGGCGCAGACTGCCTTCCAGGACATTTTGCACATTTAGTTTCTGTGCGATTTCGCTCATGTCGGCATTTTTGCCTTTGAAAGAGAACGACGAAGTGCGCGCGACGACGCGCAATCCCTCCACCTTCGCGAGCGCATCCAGAATCTCTTCACTAATGCCGTCGCAAAAATATTCCTGATCCTTTGCCTGGCTTAGGTCGACGAATGGCAGCACCGCGATCGATTTGGCTGACAACTCGACCGACACGCTCTGCTTGCTTGTAGCAGTGTAACGCCCAAGGAAAAACAAACTCACCGAGATCACCCCGGCAATGACCACAACATAAATCCAGGCGCGGCTACGCGCCGATTTCTTCGGCAATTCGTCCGCAATCTTCGTTCGCTTCAAGCCCTCCGGCGTCAGCTCAAACGCCCACGCGATTATTAACGCGATCGGAAAACCGAGCGCAGTCACCGCGACGAAGACTTTCACCGTCCACGGTGGCGCTTCGAACGTCGGAAATAAGATCGACGCCGCTTGCATCAGCAGCCAGGCGACGACTGCGTAGGCGATCGCAACCTTGTAAACGTTGCGCCGCTTCAGCTCGGTGAAGAATTTCTTTGGATTCACGGCTTGTCGCGCAGCCATTCTAAATTGTCGCCGAAATAGGGGCAGTTCACTTTCCTTTTGCTACCGGCTGTTGCACGTGGATGCAACGATCCGCATCGGTCTCACCATTGCCGGATTCGGATTTCATTTCGACAGCGGATTTTCATGTTTTTCCGTTTGACAGGTGTTTAATGGGCACTAAGCTCACTCGCTCTTTTTGTGACAAACATCCTCATACTCCCCCAGAATTGCCTGGCCTTCACCATGGCGAATCCTCTTGCCGGCCCCGATCATGAAGTCGCGGGATGGTTCCACGCGCATTTGACGCGCACATTTGTCAGCGTGCTGCGAGCGTTCACCGAGTTCGGCTCAAGCGAGTGGATCGGAGTCGTTTTATTTTTCATGGTGCTGTATTTTGTGTGGAAAAAATATTGGCCTTCGCTGGTGACGCTCGTTGTGGCTGTACCGGGCGGCATGTTTCTCAACGAATGGGTGAAGCTTCTCGTCCACCGACAGCGTCCGTTTCTCGAAGGTCCCTTTGTAGATTGGTCCGGGTACAGTTTTGCCAGTGGTCACACCATCGGGGCGACCTTGCTTTACGGGCAGCTCGCTCTTTTTGTTCTTCCCGCGATGAAGGGGCGCCACTGGCGGAGGCTTACAGTTGCTAGCGCTGCGTTGCTGATCGCCTTGGTCGGATTCAGTCGCATCGCTTTGGGCGCGCATTTTTTGACTGATGTTCTCGGCGCGATCGTATTCGGAATTTTTTGGCTGGCGTTTTGTTTATTTGCCACCAAGCCAATGCGGCGACGCATGGTTCCAATCCCTGCCATTCCTTTTATTAGCGAACCTGCGATGGTGCGCGTGGAATCGGCAGAAAAACCCGCCCGCGCAGCGCTTGGTCTGCTGCGCGGGATTCAGTATTTCTATTGAAGGATAGGCGCATCTTCTTGCGTCGACTCGAATTGCTCTCGAACACGCGATGAAAGCGCCGGGAAAAGTCCAAATAACTGTATGGCTACTTGGTCTTGCTGGAGCCGCACTTTTCACAATCCTGCTGATCCGGCAAGGCGCGCCCCAGGTCGGCGCAGCGTTCGCTTCCGCGGGCTGGGCTATTGCCGCAGTGGTGATTTATCACTTCGCCGTGCCGGTCGTCCTCGACGCAGCTGCGTGGTGGGTTCTTTTTCCAAAATCCGATCGCCTGCCGTTGCGCAGGCTGCTTTGGATGCGTTGGATCGGTGAGTCCGTCAGCACACTTGTTCCCTCCGCTGCGGTCGGCGGAGACATCATCCGGGCGCGGTTGGCGTCGATCAATGGGACGCCGGTGCCAGTCGCAGCGGGGAGTGTGCTCGTGGACGTTACGCTGGGAGTTTTCACGCAGGCCGGATTCACCGTGCTCGGGCTGGCACTGCTTGTCGGTGTAACTGGGCAGAAAAATTTCGTTCGTCCAACCTTGGTGGGGACGTTAATCGGTGTTCTTGGTGTTTTGGGTTTCTACTTTGTGCAACGGCTGGGAATGTTCCGTTTTCTCGCCCGCGTCATAGCGCGCCTGGCGAATTCGCCGGAGTGGCACTCGCTGGTGCAGAGTGGCGAGACTCTTGATCGGACCGTTCGCACGCTTTATGCCCGGCGGCATGCACTCGTGATGTGTTGCGTGTGGACGACTATTTCACTGGTAGGCGGCTCCGGCGAAATTTGGATTGCGCTTTATGCCCTCGATCTTCACGCGACATTTGTTAACGCGCTTATCTTGCAAAGCATGGTGTTAACGATTCGCTCGGCCGCCTTTGCGGTTCCCGGAGGTTTGGGCGTGCAGGAAGGCGGCTACCTTTTCGTCGGAAACCTTCTGGGCATCCCCGGGGATGCGGCCTTCGCCCTGTCACTAATCGCAAGAGTGCGGGAACTGGCGCTCGGCATCCCGGGGCTCATTTCCTGGCAAGTGATTGAAGCGCGCCGCCTCTTGCGGGCACGCTTGGCAGCAATTGCTCGATGACGTCCCAGGTTGGCGATTACGTCTCGGAGTTTTGCCAGACGCCGTTTTACTTTTGCCGGGTTGCCGAAGCTTGTGCGGACGCCCCACCAGATCCAGGCCATGCCGCTGGGAAGCGCCAGTTGATTTTCCAAAGCGGCAATCACGCGCGAATTTTCGTAAGCGTTCAAGAAGTAGAGCGTGAAAGGCAGCCATTGCCGGGTCGGAACTACTCCGATCAGGTCCAGGAGGAAGACGAGCAAATCGTCAGCTTGCCGTGATTTCGCCGGTAACGATTTCTCGTGGATGAGTTCAAAGTCGATCAGCCGCGCGCGGTCAGTTTTCTCGTTATACATAACGTTCTCCATGCTCGCATCGCCATGAGACCAAGGGCCGGCAAACTCATCGCTCCAGAGTTGATGAGCCAGGCAATATTCGCGGGCCGCTGCTTCCAACATCTGCCGAGTCAGTGTACCACGATTCATGTGTTCCCACAGGCTTTCACCCGGCAACTTGTCGACGCAAATTGTCTTTCTGCCGGAAGTACAAGCGCGAAATCGATCTCCGTTCAGCATTTTAAAACACTTCACTTCCCAGCGCTTCCAGTCTTTGGTGTTACTCCAAAAACGGATCGGTATGCCTGATATGCGAAAATATAAATTGGCTAGATCGGCCAATTGCTCGCTGTAGACGTTGCGGCGCTTAACCACCACTTGCCGACCACGACGGACCTTCTCGTAGGTCGAACTGATCTTTAAGGAATCGACGAATGTTGCTGTGGCGTTAGTGAGAGCCTGGGGTACTAGCGGTGTCAGTCGCTCTGCCAAACTTGTCCCATTTTCCCGGAGTGGCATTGTTCCCCTCTATTCGACTTCCTTGCTCCTGGCGGCCGTATGAATTGGACAGTTAAAAAGTTAAAAAACGTTACAATGTTAAAACGGCGTCTCGAATCTGCCGCGGCTCCCTTTCTTTAACGTTGTGACTCTTTTAACTATTTAACCTGCGCCCAGCACAATCGTCTCACCAATGTTCATGATCCGCAGTCCGGCTTTGACGTGACGTTTTTTTAGTTCACGATCGAACGATTCGGGTGTGCCGGTGAGCACGGGAAATGTTGCGTAGTGCATCGGAACCACCGTGCGCGGAGCAACCAGTTTCACCGCTTCAGCCGCGCGTGCGGGTCCCATCGTAAAATGATCGCCAATGCAAACCAGCATGATGTCGATCTTGTTAAATTGCGACACCAGCGCCATGTCGGAAAACAAATCTGTGTCACCTGTGTGATAAATTGTCGGACCGTTGCGAATGGCAATGACGAGTCCGCTCGGAGTTCCGGCATAAACGGGTGGCGAGTTTTCGCTGGTCTCAACTCCCGCCCCATGCCACGCCGGAACGAACGTCACGGCCACTTCGCCATTGAGCAGATTAAGGGTACCGCCCAAATGGCCAGTTGTATCAGTATCTGCCAGTTCGCTTGGATAACCCAGACCCGCGACCATCGCCGCGGATAAATCGAATGTTGCCACCAGCTTCGCGTGCGTTTTTTTCCCGATCTCCACCGCGTTGCCAACGTGATCGGAATGTCCATGCGTGACCAGGATCAAATCAACGCGCTTGAGCGCTGCGACTTCCTCCTTGCCTCTGTTGTAAACAGGATTCGTCAGCCACGGATCAACAAGAAGCACGTTGCCGGTGGGCGTAACGATCTTAAAAGCCGATTGGCCATACCAAGTCAGTTGAGTTTCCATGCGAATCACAAGATCGAAAAGATTCCGCTCGGCAAGGGAGATGAGAACAATGACGAAGCTCGAATGCGAGAATGGTTAAAAAGTTAAAGAGTTACACTATTTAGGCGCCGCCATTCCTTTTCGCACCTTTAATCTGGCTTTGTAACTTTTTAACATTTGTAACGCTTTTAACTTCCCTCGACATTCGACATTCGTCATTTTAATTGAGGGCCTGTGAATCACGAGGACGCGCATCGACGTATCGCCGCCACCCATCCGCGAATGGCCGCACTGATCGAGCGCTCCACCCGTTACAAAATCGAACCAACGCTATCGATCCGGCCATTTGACGCGCTCGCAGAATCAATCGCGTACCAACAATTAAGCGGAAAAGCGGCCGCGACTATTTTCGGTCGTGTTCGCGCGCTATATCCGGGGCGAAAATATCTCGATCCGGAGAAAATTTTGGCCACACCGGATGAAACTTTTCGTGCAGCCGGTCTTTCCCGCAACAAAATTGCGGCACTGAAGGATCTCGCTGCGAAAACAATCGATGGGACGGTGCCTGCCGGACGCGCACTCATCCGGATGAGCGATGATGAGATCGTCACGCGTCTCACCACCGTGCGCGGCATCGGGCGTTGGACAGTCGAGATGCTGCTCCTGTTTGATCTCGGCCGCCCCGATGTGTGGCCGGTTGACGATTACGGAGTTCGCAAAGGTTTCGCCAAAACCTTTGGCAAACGAAAACTGCCAACGCCGAAGCAGCTCATGAAACTCGGCGACAAATGGCGGCCATACCGCTCGGTGGCGGCGTGGTATTTCTGGCGTGCGCTGGATGGGCCAGAAAAGGTAAAAAGTTAAAAGGGTTACAAGCGTTAAAGAGGCTACCCTTTGGAACTTTTGTAACGCTTTTAACCATTTAACTTGCGCGCTGCACCGCGCCTCACTAAAACCCTCGGGTTATGGCAATGATCCACGTTAATAGGGGCGCGACTAGTTTGGGCACATTTTCAGAAGAAGAGGTTCGCGAGGGGCTAAGCACCGGCCGCTTCGTCCCCACTGATCTCGGCTGGCGTGAAGGAATGGCGAGTTGGAAACCACTCTCTCAATTTTCCGAGTTTGAAGCCGCCGCGCCTGCGCCACCGCCTCCACAAATCGGCGCAACACCCACAGCCAAAACTCCCGGCGCACGCAGCGGGTTGCCGTGGGATCAACGTCAGGAGAAAGGATTTTTCAACGCGTTCATCGAAACGTTGCTAATGGTCTTGGGTAAGCCTGGAGTCGCATTCACTGTGATGAAGCGCGAGGGCGGTTTGGGCGAGCCACTCATCTACACGGTGGTAGGTAGCAGTTTTGGGGGAATCATCTATTTCGTTATGACACTCTTTATGCCCTCGCTAATGACCTTCGGCGATCGACACGGTCTTGCGCGTCTTGCCGGGTTAGGCGTTGGATCGATTTTCGGCATTATTCTGGTGCCGATTTTCGCCGTCATCGGCGCCTTTATCGCATCGGCTATCCTGCATCTCTGCCTAATGATCGTTGGTGGTGCCAGACAATCATTTGAAACGACTTTTCGCGTCGTTTGTTTTGTCGGTGGCTCAATCGATCCACTTCTCATCCTTCCTTTTTGTGGTGGTTTTATCGTCGGCGTTTGGAAAATCGTCCTTTACTGCATTGGCCTCGCTCGCGCGCATGAGACAGATACTGGACGCGCCGTAGTGGCAGTAATCCTTCCGGTAATTGTCTGTTGTGGTGGCGTCTTCGTCATTGCGGTGATGTTCGGTGCGCTGGGCGCGTGGAGCGCATCGCACCATTGATTGCCAGAGAATGCAGCTTTGCCCTCGCCGACTTGCTCCTGGGGAAATCGATCACGAGCTGGTGTGGCTGAGCGTCTCGGTTTCGTCGCTGGCCGCGGCGGCGGCTTGGTTCGCACTTGGTTTACCTTGGCCGCAGTGCGCTTTTCATGAGCTCACAGGATTGCCGTGTGTCAGTTGCGGCATGACGCGGTGCGCGATTCAATTCTTTCACGGACACTTCCTCGCCGCTTGGAAATGGAATCCTCTTGTGTTCGCATCTTTGTGCGGCGTGATCGGATTCGATGCGTACGCAGTTACGGTTATCGCGGCTCGCGCGCCGCGTGTCCGAATCTTGTTTCGCGACGAAATAGAAAGGAAATACGCGCGAATAATCGTGATCGCCGCGCTTGCGCTAAACTGGATTTATCTGCTAGCGCATTGGCGGAACTTTTAGAGGCACCTTGAGCGAAAGGCTGCACTGCGAAGCCGCATTAATTCGCATCTCCCGGCCTTGGGAGCGACGCCAGATCGAGCGGCGATGGAACTCGAAATGCTGGAGCGACATATTTTGGCCGCGTCAGTTCTGGCCAAAGCCCAAACGAGAGCGTGACGAGTAACCCAGCTGTAAATAGAGCCGCGCTGAGCCCAATGGTCTTTAACCACGAATGGACACGAATCATAAAACAACTTGCGGTTCTTCGTGTCCATTGGTGTTTATTCGTGGTTAATGCGAATTCTCGTGACTGGTGGCGCTGGCTTCATCGGCTCGCATCTTGTCGAAAAATTACTCGCGGTCGGGCACGAAGTCGCGATCCTCGATGACTTCAACGATTTTTACGATCCGCAAATCAAGCACGCAAACATTGCTAGTTTCGCCAAAGACGTGACGATTCATCATGTCGATCTTCGCGACAGCGCCTCAGTGCGAAATTTGTTTCATCGCGAAAAGTTCGAAACGATCGCTCACCTCGCCGCCCGCGCCGGCGTTCGCCCGTCGATTCAATATCCGCAACTTTACTACGACACAAATGTAAGCGGCACGTTGCACCTTCTCGATGCCGCGCGCGTAGTCGGCGTTGAACGATTTATCTTTGCCTCCAGCTCATCTGTTTACGGGAGTTCCAAAAAAGTTCCGTTTTCTGAAGACCAACATCTTACTCAGACGCTCAGCCCGTATGGCGCGACGAAAATCGCGGGCGAATTTCTTTGCTCAACCTACTCGCACCTCTACCAAATACGAGTGACCGCGCTCCGTTATTTCACTGTTTACGGGCCGCGGCAACGGCCCGATCTGGCGATTCATCAATTCACACGGCGCATTTATGCGGGTGAGCCGATCGATCAATTCGGCGACGGCAGCACGCGCCGCGACTACACTTACATCGACGACGTGATTCAAGGCACCATGGCTGCGCTCAATTACGACGGACCGCTTTTCAACATTTTTAATCTCGGTGAGAGCGAAACCACTCGGCTCAAGGACTTGATTGCAGCGATCGAGAGTGCGCTGGGCAAAGAAGCGAAAATCAACCAGCTGCCGGAGCAGCCCGGCGACATGCCGTTGACTTGCGCGAATATTTCCAAGGCGAAGAAATTACTCGGATACAATCCAACCACACAATTAAGCGACGGGTTGCCCCGTTTCATCGATTGGTTTCTCCAAATAAAAGGTTCGCCCGGCTTAGGCGGGTAAATCGACAGGCGCCATGTCCACGAGCTCTGAGAATTTGCCCTTTGATCAACGCGCCTGTTTCGTCGCGGGCCAGGCAAAATCCGGCACTACCCTTTTGGTGGCGCTGCTCGATAACCATCCTGAGCTGCTCGTTTTGCCAGAGGAGACTGCCTATTTCCCGACCGTCTTGACGAAATATGCGCCGCGTGGACGTCGCGCGCAGTTTGATTACCTGACCAAACAGTCGCTTTCCAACGTGCTATTTGGCGGGCCATGTAAATGGGGCAAGCGGAATTACTCTTCCTTCCCGCGCGAAAAATTTCTCCAAACGTTCGAGCGCGCAGCATTCGATCCCGCGAAAGCGCATGAAGATTTGCTTGTTCTGATGGTGAAAGCCTACGCGGCAACGCTGGAACGTCCGCTCGACACGATTGGACGGTGGGTGGAAAAAACGCCGGCTAATCGCAATCACATTCCGGCGATTCTCGCCCGTTTCCCGCACGCGAAAATTCTCGTCACGATGCGCGATCCGCGTGCAATTCTTGCTGCGCAAATCGCGCTCGAAAAGACGAGGAAGACCGGCAGATTCTCGACTTACTACGTGATTGCCCACTGGCGTGTAGCCGCCAGGCTCGCTCAGCGCGTGCGCGACGGGGAGATTCCGGGTCTGGTCGTGCCGTACGAACAATTGGTCTGCGAACCGGCCAAAATGATGGAAAAAGTTTGCACTTACCTGGAGATCAACTTTGATTTGGAAACGGTTCTGACGCCGACAAAAGTGGGCCAGTTCTGGAGCGGGAACTCGGCGGCGAGGATCAACTTTTCGCAGATCAGTCCGGAACCTGCAACGCGCTGGCAGCGCGAGCTTACAGAGGACGAAATCGGCTGGGTGGAATGGCATTGCCGCGATCTCATGCCGGAATTTGGCTACAAGCCCAAACTTGATCGCCGCGAGCTGCGATATTTTATGCGGCCCATTCAGGGTGAGCGTCCACGAGAGTATTTGAAGTCGCGCCTCTATTCTTTTCGCGACGATTGGATTCGACGCTAAGCAGAACAATCTGAATGAACTATCTGCATATCACTTGCAATCGTCATCACGGCGAGCCATAATCAGTCGAAATGTCGGGAATCTTCTTCGATCTTCCGAGCCCCCGTTTTATACGACGATTCAGATTTTTTGAGACCATGATGCGGACTTTTGCATCTTCGCTGCTTCGTTGGCTGATCACGCCGGCTTTCGGTTCGAGACAAGTCCATTTCCGGCTCAACGAGGCGGAGTTTCCAGCGGCGTCGCAGAGTGCTTGTAAACTGTTTGAGTGGACTCTAAGTGATGCGCGCGCCGTGGACGGTGCATCGATCGATGCGCTCCGCCCATTTAACAATTGGTTCAAACTTAAGGATCAACATGAACTCTTATTCATCCGGAAGGCGCTCGCGTCGTCCGCGCGGGGGGTCGCGACGCAGGGGCAACGGACGCTCGCGCCATCGGCAGGGAGAAGCGAAAACGCAAAAAAAGACATTCTGGCAGCGGGTTGTGGCATTTTTTGGAAACGGCCAGAGCACAAAGCAAACAGCAACGGGCGCGCGAAATGGTGCGCAGCCTTCACGACCAGCACGAAAACCTGAACGAATCGAAGTCACTTCGCCGCGTCTTTACGTCGGCAACTTGTCCTTCGACGCAACCGAGAGCGATCTCTTTGAATTGTTCAACGGTGTGGGGCACGTGCAAAATGCCGAGGTCGTAAGTTACCGGCACAACCAGCGCTCGAAGGGTTTCGCCTTCGTGCAAATGCAAACCATCGAGGAAGCGAAACGCGCGGTGCAGGAATTGCATGACAAGGAATTCCTCGGCCGCAGACTGGTCGTGAGCGGCGCAAAGTCCAGCGAGCATCAAATGCGAAGCTAACCGAGCTTCTGACTTCAATCGGGAGACATGGCGCAACGGAGCGCGTGTCTCCCGGTTTTGTTTGCGGAACAGATGTTACACCGCCCGCATTAGTCTAATTGGACGCCGCACGCATTCTTCATCGTCGGCCCAGCCGCTGTTTGTCATTCCGAGTGAAGTCGAGGAATCTCTCATCGCTAAGGCGATGATGCCTCGACTGCGCTCCACATGACAGATGAACAAGGGCCACGTTACAGTCACGACATAAAAGCGGAATTGTTTATTGTCGGCCCGACCGCCGCTGGTAAATCCGAGTTGGCGGCCAATGTCGCGCGCGAAATGGGCGCTGAAATTGTCAGCGCGGACGCGTTTCAAGTTTATCGCGGTCTCAATCTTCTAACCGCGAAGCCAAGCGCAGGAACGCTTGCGAAGGCCCCGCATCACTTGATTGGCACAACACCCCTCCATGAAGAGATGAATGCGGAAAAATTTTGTCGCGGCGCGTCGGCCGCCATCGACGAAATCCATTCACGCGGAAAAACGGCGATCGTTGTTGGTGGAAGCGGGCTTTATATCAAAGCGCTCACACATGGATTGGCAGTTCTGCCACAAGTCGATCCGAAGCTGCGCGCGAAATTGAATGCGTTGAGCATGGATGAGTTAGGCTCGCAACTTGCCAACCTTGACCCGGAAGCCGCGCGTAAGATCGACATTAAAAACCGGCGGCGTCTCGTACGCGCTTTGGAGATTTGTCTCACATCCGGGAAGCGTGCGTCTGAGCAGCGCACACAATGGAATGCTGTACCTGTAGCTGGGATCGTCGATCCCGGCCAGCCGGGGTCACCGACCCCGGCTACAACGTACGGCGTGTTCGTGTTTCGCGACCGGGAAGAGCTTTATGCCCGAATCAATAATCGAGTGGAAGCAATGTTCGAAAATGGCGTTATTGAAGAGGTGCGCGCCGCTGGAACGTTGAGATCAACTGCGTCGCAGATGATTGGTTTGTGCGAGATTCGTCAATTGCTCGAAGGCAGGATGTCGATCTTGCAGTGTGTCGCCGCGATTCAACAAGCGACTCGCCGTTATGCCAAAAGACAGTTGACCTGGTTTCGGCGACAAACTAATTTTCAACCGCTGAACTTGTCGCTTCTTAGTCACAACGAGGCTGTAAGATGGTTTCTGCTGCGAGCGGAGCGTCGAAAGCTTTCGGGAGTTCGTGCAAAGGGATGATTGAAACGCGTCCGCAGAAAACGCAGGAGCGTGCGCTCCTGATTGGCCTCGAAAAGGAAGGCGTCTCGAAGTGGGACCTGCAGGATTCGCTTGACGAATTGCGAGAGTTGGCAAATTCCGCCGGCGCGAAAGTGGTCGATACCGTCACGCAAAAATTGCAGAGACCGACCGCTCCGTACTATATCGGTCGCGGCAAAGCGGAATCCATCAAAGACTCGTGTCAGGACCAACAGGTGACCTCGGTCATTTTTGACGATGAACTTTCACCAGCGCAGGGTCGAAACCTGGAGAATTTGTTCGCGCGCAAAGTCCTCGATCGAACGCAATTGATCCTCGATATTTTTGCGCAACGCGCGCGTAGCCGGGAGGGCCGATTGCAAATCGAACTCGCCCAGTTGCAATACCTTTTGCCGCGCCTCACCCGGATGTGGCACCATTTGTCACGCCAGACTGGCGGTATCGGCACGCGCGGTCCTGGTGAAACGCAATTGGAAGTCGACCGCCGCCGCGTGCAAGAGCGGATCGCTCGGCTCGAACGCGAGCTGGAAGCGGTGCGCAAAACGCGAGCGATACAACGACAAGGCCGAAAGCGGCATCAGTGGCCCGTCGCCGCGGTTGTCGGCTACACGAACGCGGGCAAATCGACGCTACTGAATCTGCTCACCGGCGCCGATCTCGTAGCCGAGGATAAGCTTTTTGCGACGCTCGATCCCACCACGCGCAGTTTCGTTTTGCCTAACAAACAGCGGGTCCTACTTACCGATACAGTTGGATTTTTGCGAAAACTTCCCCACACACTGATCGAATCGTTCAAAGCGACGCTCGAAGAAGTCAGTGAAGCCGATCTGCTCATTCACATTGTTGATCTTAGCCATCCACGTGTCGATGAGCAGATGGAAGCGGTCGATGCGGTCGTCAAAGAACTCGACGCTTTCGGCAAGCAAACCCTGATTGTTTTCAACAAGATCGATAATTTGCCGAATCGCGAACTGGCCGAATCTTACGTGAAGCGTTTTCCCGGGAGCGTCGCGATTTCCGCGCGCACCGGAGAAGGCGTCAACACGCTGGTGCAAGCTCTGGAAAACGCGCTCAGTTCATGGCGGTTGCGCTCCCGCTTTCGCATTCCTTCGAAGGAATCGGCTTTGATCGCCGAGATTCATCGAGTCGGTCACGTGCTTGAATTGAAATACGAAGGCAATGACGCCTTGATCGTTGCCCACGTTCCACCCGAACTTGCGCAGAAGCTCGAACGCTACGCGGCGCGAAACTAGGCGGCGATCAAATCATATCATCCCCGAGTGTAACGAGGGATCTCACAATCGAAGCTCACACCATCTAATTTGCTCTGTTGAAAAGCCGAAACAGCGCAGCGGCGGATTGCAAGCGCTGTTAGGCGCGATACGTGTATAGCAAAATCCATCTTCCAATCCGCCTAGCTCCGTAGGAGCGGCATGAAAAAGCGACTGGTTTCCGTGTCGCTCCTATGGAGCTTGGATTGATTTGTTGGCCGAAGCCCTACAAACATGTCGTGCCTAATGGCGCTCCCGCGCTGCGGCACCAGCTTTTCAACAGAGCCACATTTAATCTAATTAGCGTGCCCAAAAACCTATGAGAGGTCCTTCACTCCGTTCAGGATGACCGCGCGAAGAATATTGACCGATTACATGAAGCCGATGACAACATGGGAACGCGTCGCGCAACTGGTGGATGTGCCGATTACGCAGTGCGAGACTGAGAAGACAAAGCCCGCACACAGGATTCAACGCGTGCCGCGATTTGCGACCAGCCAGTGCGATCGTTGGGTGTCGATGCAAACTCGAGCGCATCTCCGATCGCTAGTTTGATCGCCGCAGGTCGCGGAAGCTTTCGGCTTGGCGGCAGAGCCTCAAAAGCTCCAGCAAGACCGCAAGGCACCACCGGCACGTTTGTTTCTGCGACGAGCATCCCAAGGCCGTGTTTGAATGGCTTCATCGAGCCGTCCCGACTGCGGCCACCTTCGGGGAAGATGATGAAGATGGATTTCTCTTCCTGTAATTTCCGGCGCAAATCAGCAAGCGCGTGCGGGCCGCAATTTTTCCGCCACATCGGCAAGGCGTTGAGCATAATTGCCGAAAAGGTGCTGGTCACGGTGCTTTGAAAGAAAACATCGCCTGCGGCGATGGGAAAGGCGCGTTCGCGATGGCGGGGAGTGAGTGCTGCTCCAAGAGCCAGCGCGTCGAGATGGCTGCAATGATTCGCTGCGAGCACAAACGGCCCGTGCGCCGGTACCTTCTCGCGGCCAGTGATCGTGAGTCGATGCGCGATCGCGAAATAACTTCGCAGCATCGAAAAACAAACATGATGCGCGAGGCTTTCGAGAAGTCCACTTTCGCGCCGGACGCTGCGGAACCGCTCGCTCGGAGTCAGGCCGGTGTCGCGGGCAGGCTGAAGTTTCCAGGGTTCCATCAGATTTTCTATCCACTAAAGATTTGCTGCGGTTGGCCAACAGCGAAGCCGACAAAGTAATTGACGTAGTGAAACACCGCAGGCGCGACAAGAATCAGACTGTCGAACCGGTCAAGAAGGCCGCCATGTCCGGGAATGAGTTTTGCCGTATCCTTGAGGCCGAGGTCACGTTTGATGGAGGAAAGCATCAGGTCGCCGAATTGTCCGACCACGCTGACAATGATTCCAAGGGCCAGCAACCGAACGGGCGTGTCGAGCGCGGTGCTAAACCAGACAAAATGCGCGCCAAGCGCAAAGAGTGGCGTAGTTAGCACGATTGCTCCGAGCGCGCCTCCTACTGTCTTGTTCGGGCTGGTGTTGGGGACAAATTTTCGATGACCAAATAAGTGACCACAGATGTAGGCAAAGATGTCATTGAGCTCCACGGCACAGATGATCAGCAAAAGGATCGGCCGATAATTCCAATCGTTCGCTATGTAGCCAAGATGGCCGAGGGCGCTTCCGAAAAGAGCGAAGCCGAGCACACCCAGACCAATGCGCTGGATATAGCCCTTGGGTTGATCCGGGATCAATCCACCGATAGCAATCAATGCGACTGTCAACGGAAACAACGCAACAAAGAGTCGATACCAATTATCCAGGGCTGAAAACGTGACGAGAAGAATGCCGATTACCACGATGAGACTGATGGTTCGTTCCCGAAACAATCCGGTGATGCGGGCGTACTCCCGATAACAAAGAAAACTTAGCGTGGCCACGGCCAGGATCGTCCAAAAAGCGCCGGCCAGAATGGGAATCAGGATGAAGAGCGCTAGCCAGATCCAGGACAGATAACGATCCCAGAGTTCCTTTCTCTTATCGCTCGTGCCGTTGGCTGCCCGAGTGACGATAAAAATCAGCAGCGGTGCTAACAGAAGCAGAATCAGGACCGTCAGCGTCAAAACAACGGTCACGCGATCGTCAAAAGCGTGACGAAATCCAAAGAGTCGTTCGCGCGCGATCTGGCTCATTTCAGCGCGTGATTCGGCAGACTCGGCGAATAACAGTGATTGCACAGCCGGCAATGATGATTACGAGCCCAAGAGTCATCACACCGATCTGCGACTCGTTGAGCGTGATCATCTGCCAGGAACGCGGCGTGATTGCCAAGTACAAGCAGATGAGCGTGATGACGAGCATGCGATGTTGTTTTGCCATCGGGCCGCAGAACTCGTTAGGCGCGCCGGCGATCTTTCCTGCCGCACGAACATAAGCGGTAAAGATTGCCAGAATGGTCGCGATATAGCCCAGCGTCACATTTCCGCCCCAAGCGAAACCGGCTCCGATAAAAACGGCCGCGTCAGAGATGCGATCTGGAACTTCGTTGTAGAGCTCGCCGGTTTTTGAGGCGCGACCGGAAGCGAGCGCAACCATCCCGTCGAGCATATTTGCAGTCAGGCGCAGTTGCGCACCAAGCGCGGCGATGAGCCACAAGACTCGATAGTCAGCAATCGAAGTCGCGCCGAGAGCAATCCCCGCGACAATGCAAGCGCACATGCCGGCAATCGAAATTGCATTCGGCGAAACATTTCGTGAAGCTAGGCAAACCGTCGCTGCCTGGGCCCATTTTCGATTGCGAGTCGCGATCGGGCGGCGATCCATTGCTTCTGTAGCGGGTTCCCGCATAATTCGTTGCTTAAATCCATAGCAGGCCCTGAGAATAATACCCAGATGAAACCCCGGGAACGCGTCGCCCAACTGGTTAAAATGTGGCCGAAGGTTTATCCGGGAGCCCATTGCGAACTGGATTTTCGAAATCCGCTACAACTACTCGTGGCGACTATCCTTTCGGCGCAATGCACGGACAAGCGGGTGAACATGGTCACGCCCGCGCTCTTCAAGAAATATCGGACGGCAAATGACTATGCGAACGCACCGCAGGCAGAGTTCGAAAACGCAATCAAATCGACGGGGTTTTATCGCAACAAAACGAAGAGCATTCGCGCGGCGATGCGCGCAATCTCCGAGAAACATGATGGAAAAGTCCCTGAGACAATGGAGAAATTACGCGCCTTGCCAGGTGTTGGCCGCAAGACGGCGAATGTTGTGCTGGGCAACGCGTTTCATAAAAATGAGGGAATCGTGGTGGACACACATGTCGCGCGACTGTCTCAGCGGCTTGGCCTAACGAAACAGAAAGACGCAGAAAAGATCGAGCGCGATTTGATGAAGATCGTGCCGCGCCAGCACTGGACGGACTGGAGTCACTGGCTCATCTGGCATGGTCGCCGGCGTTGTTTTGCGCGAAAGCCAGACTGCAGTCAGTGCGAAGTTTTCCGGTTATGCCCCAGCGGCAAAATTTTTCTGCGAACGGGGCAAGCGAAGAGGTCAGATGAGGACACCGATTGAAGCGCTTGCTTCTCTTGTCTGGAGGCGTCGAAACAGAGCGTCAAGGGTTGAGGATAAGCCTCCGGTAAAGTAATGGGCAACACCGGGATTGATTTTTTCACTGGGCTAAGGAACACTTAGCTCCCGAATTCATGCAGCAGATCAGCGCGTTTTCACGTCCGCAAACCGTTCCGAGTGTTCCGGCCTCCGTGCCGCGGACGAACTTGTGGATATTAGATTCCTGGCGTGACCTGATTCTCTACGTCGGCACCCCGCTGCTCCTGCTTCCGGTTTTTGCGCTTGCCCAGGCGCGCTGGAGTCCGCAAGACATTTATCTCTTCGTCGCGGCGTTTGGCGCGATGGGACATCACCTGCCCGGCATGATCCGCGCCTATGGCGATCGCGCGTTGTTCAACCGCTTCAAATGGCGCTTTATTTTAGCACCGCTGTTTCTGCTCGCGGTCTGCGTGGCCTTTCTCTGGTGGGACCTCAAAGGAATCATGCTCGTCGTTTTTTTCTGGGGCGTTTGGCATGGATTAATGCAGACCTATGGGTTCTGCCGGATCTATGACGCAAAAATGGGATCGTTCGCCGCGCTGACCCGCCGGCTCGATTTCGCCTCGTGCGTGATCTGGTTTGCTGCCGCTGTGGCGCTTTCCCCATTGCGCATGAGCGACACTCTCGACATCTATTACACCTGTGGCGGTCCCTTTATCTCGCCGGCCTTATTGCACCAATTCCAGCAGGTCATTCTCTATGGGGCGATCGGCGTTTCGGTTCTATTCGTCCTGCATTTTGGCCGAATGTGGCAGGCAGGAAAACGGCCGAATCCGGTAAAGGTTGCGTTGCTGGCCACAACCATTGCCTTTTGGTGGTACTGCAATAACGGCGTCGCGAACATTCTCGTCGGTATTGCGCTCTTCGAAGTTTTCCACGATGTGCAGTATCTCTCGCTTGTCTGGATCTACAATCGCAACCGCGTGGAGAAAGACAGCAATATCGGTGGGTTCATGCGCTTCGTTTTTCGAAGGAGCGGCTCGCTCATCGGACTGTACGTCGGCCTGGTTTTCGCTTACGGCTCGCTTGCTTATTTCAACGCCCATCTCGGAATAGAAACCGTGAAACGCATCCTCACTGGCGTGGTCACCGCTTCCACGCTGCTTCATTTTTATTACGACGGATTTATATGGAAGGTTCGCGAACGCTCCACCCGCCAATCGCTCGGGCTTGCCGGTGGGACAGCTGACGTTTCGTTGGGCGGGTTTCTCCCGGGCTGGGCCATACACGGGTTAAAGTGGGCAGCCGTATTTGTCTTGCCGCTAAGCGCTCTGTGGTTCTGGCAAGTGCATAGTCCCGTTGCCGAGATTCAACGGCGCGCATGGGTGGTAGCCGACGTGCCAGCCGGCGCCCGCCAGCATTCTGATTACGGACTGGCGCTGCAAAGGGAAGGCCAATTGGAGCAGGCGGAAGAACAATACAACATCGCGCTCGGTTTCAACCCGGCTGACGCGAAGTCGCTTATGAACCTTGCCATTGTCTTGGCGGGGCAATCCAAATTTGATGCTGCAGCGTCGCATATGGAGGCGGCGTTGCGTCTTCAACCCAACAACGGCGAGTTCCACCTCGATTACGCCGACTTGCTCCTGCGGCTTGGACGCAGGGATGAAGCAAGGCCTCACTATGAAGCGGCCGCGCGCCTGGAGCCAGACTTTCCGCGCACCCATTACAATTACGCAGCGTTTCTTGCCGCGGGAGGCAAAAATGATGACGCCATCGACGAGCTTCGACAGGTTGTACGACTCCAACCGGAATACTTGGATGCTCAACTTCGTCTTGCCGATGCGCTTTTTGAAAAAGGGGATCTCGAGGAGGCCAAAACGTATTACATTGCAGCTCTTCGCTTGGACCCCAAGCTGGTGGTTGCTTACAATAGCTTGGGCAAGCTTTATCTGAGCCAGGGACAGCTCTCTCAAGCCATTGTTCAGTTCAGGGAAGCGTTACGCCTTAACCCCGATTACAAAGATGCCGAGGAAAACTTACGCATCGCCAAGGCGGGCGACGCTCAAATTTTTCCGCAATCGCACAAGTAGCATCTGAATCAGCAACGCAGGACGCGCGACGTTTTGTAGGGACCAGTGTCTTCGCGCTTGGGCTATTCTCTTGCAAACGGAATCTGGATTTCCGCTCAAATCCGCGTAATTCGCAGTTTCGTCATGCACTTTTCCTCCATCGCATTGCATCTCAATCTGGATGATGCGTGGCAGAATGATGCGATGCGCCTGCCTGTTGTTGAGGTGCGCAATTGGGGGCCGCAATTGCGCTTCTCCGCGCCGCCGCGCCTGATCGCCGAATTTTATGCCGAACACGGGGCACACCTCGAGTCGCCTTTCCTGCTTTACGGCTCGGGCGATTTTCATTACTTGACGGCGCTCCGGCTGCGACGCATTGCCGGGCCGATCATTGTCGTGTCATTTGACAATCATCCGGATTGGGATGTGCGCCCGCCGAGATGGGGCTGCGGCGGATGGGTGAATCGCGCATTGGAACTTCCCAACGTGCGCCGCGTGAGTGTTTGGGGTTGCGGTAACTTCGAATGCTGGTGGCCTCACCAAATTTTCGGCAACCGCCGCGCCGAACGCGCGGGCCTTCTCGAGGTCCATCCGTGGGCGGATGAACGTCCGGTAAAAGACCGAGAACGTCGGGGCGCCATTTTGCGAGACAACTGGCGCGATCACTTTGAACGCTTTTTGAAACACATCGACGCAACGAGTGTTTACGTGACGATCGATCTGGATTGTCTTCGTGCCGAAGAGGCGGTGACGAACTGGGAGAGTGGCCGATTTGCAATTGCCGATCTTGAGTGGGCCCTTGGGAAATTGCGCGAGTCTTCCCGGATCATCGGAGGCGATATTTGTGGTGCCTACTCATCCCCGCATTACGCGCGCTTCAAACAACGTTTCGCTGCGGAATTCGATCACCCGAAACTTCAATTGCCGCCTATCGATCAAATTCGCAGGATCAATTCGGCTACGCTGGCAAAACTTTGGCCGCTGCTGGCTCGCGCCTGAATTTTTTGGAGGGGCGAGTTCCGCGAGCCCGGCGTCACAGGAGTTCCGCCCTCCATTACGAGGCGTCGCTAGCTGAGTGAAACCAGCACGATCCCTACGGTGATCAACAACGCGCCAATCGTCAGTTGCCAGTTCAGTTTTTCCTTCAACACGACCGCCGCTGTCACCGTGATGAAGATCACGCTTAAACCTTGAAATGGATAAAGATAACTAAGATCGAATCGCTGCAGCAATCCGAGCGTTAGAAAAAATGAGATCGTCATTAGAGTGATGCCTCCGGCAACCCGCGCGAAAAATTGGAAGTTACGAAAGCCGCTCTTTCTCGTTGACTCCATTGCTCTTTTGAGGACGAGCTGAGCGGTGACGAAGCTCAGCAGAGAAGCGACGATGAAGAAAAAGGCGAGGAAACTCACAAGCGTTCCTCTATCTGGGCGATCGGCTTCGCAACGAGCGCCAGACCTATGACGACCAGAGCAATACCGCACCAGCGGAGAGTTGAGATAAATTCGCCTAGGAATATCCAGCAGCCGAGCGGAACCAGGATATCGACCACGCGCGAAAGAGGAAAGGCGATCGTGAGCGGAATGTATCTAAGAACGTAAAGCCAGCTGACGAAGCTCGCGATGATCAGAAGAATTGCCCACCACACCAGTGGGGAAGCCAGGCCGTTAACTCCCGTCCAAGACCATGCGCTCTCTGGTTCCGCAACGTCTGCCGCGCCGCGTTTCAAGAGAAACTCCGACGCGAGTACACACAGCACGCTGAGAACGAGTTGCAGCCACGGATTGGCGAAACCAGCAGGTCGATGGCGCATTGGCTGATTTGTCATGTCGAGCGGAGTCTCCGGCAAAGAGGGGATTATTGTCTGCAGACGAAGCGAGGAAGCGAAAACAAAACGATAAGAGATTCCTCCACGTTGGTCGGAGCGACAATGACGGGTGCTCCGGTGCTGAAGGCGAATGAATTCACAATTCGTGCGCGTTGGGAAATTTGTGCAGTACCGGATCGTGACGGGTCGGTTCGAGATATTTCAGGGCACGACGAAATATCGGATTCAGGAATGCGGCCGTATGCCTCACGTAAAGGTCGAGCGGCACGAGCTCGCAGTCGAGATGCAGCTTGGGCTCGTAATTTAGCGGATTGCTGTAGTAGTATTTCAATCGTTCTTGCAGCGACCATGAAATGATGTCGCGGAGCGTGTAGAAATACAGGTGCAGATCGAGTGCGACGCCATAATCGAGCCCGATGCATTCATCGTAAATCGCGTCGTCACAGACGAGGCAAAAGCTGAAAGCAACGATTTTGCCGCTTTGCCTCCACACGAAGAAACGCGTTCGATCCGGCATGCGCTTGCTGATCGCACGGAAATAGTCTTTGGTCAGCGTCTCGAACTTCAACGGCGAGCGCTCGTGAACCTGAAGGTAAAGTGGATAAATTTCATCGACGTAGGGTGCGATATTGTTCACGATCTCCAAGTCGATTTTGGGCGCGCGCTCCGCTTTCCGGAATTTCCGGCGCAGATCTTTCCGAGTCGCCTTACTGAGCGTACGCAAATATTCGTCCCAGTTCTGGTAATCGAGCGGGAGCCGCGTCATGGGCATGCTGGGTATGCGCGCGTAACCGTTTGAGTAAGAACTTTCGAGGACTGGGCGATACTTCGCGGGAAAATCTTTCAGAACCGCCAGGGAAGCCCGGTTTTGCCGCGCATACGTCCGTAACACCGCGAACAACGCCCTCGCCGTCCATTTTTCATTCCTATCGTCGCACGTGCCGAGGTCACCTGTGCCGGCCGCGCAGCCAGCCATCAAAACACGCATGGTAAGAAAGCGGGGGAATTTCTTTCGGATAAAATCAATAGCGGAACGAATTCTGCCTGGCACGCCTTCGACGAGATTTTGCCGGACAAAAAACACCGGCTGGATTGCGCGCACGTTGTTCGAACTGTCTTCGATCACCAGATAGTGATGTTCGAAACCGCCCTTTAACGTTTCTTCGACGATCTGGTAATAACGATGATCTTTGCACTTATTCCGAAACGCGCGTTGCCATGCGTCACAATTCTGCAATTCGGCGAGCGTAACGACCTTCGCCACGCCCTGCGGAAACGGAATGGTGTTGCCAACTGACATGCAAAGAGAGCCCGCCGAATAAACCGATCGACCGGAGGAAAGGCATCAATTACTCAGCAACCGAAATTTTCTCAAGGCTTTTGGCGAACGAGATCGTGCCTGCCGTTGGTCTACTTATCGATCTTGCGGCGTTGTGTGACCAGTGATGACGGACACAAAACCGGAACGTGAACGAAATTGAGGAACGGCTTGTCGAACGTTTTTACTATTGGGTTCTATGTGAATGCTGTCGGAGAGGTTTCCGCGCGGTTGAAGTTCGTCGCAACGCTTGCAGCTGTAGGGCTGGCAATTGTTCTCGGCGTTCTGGATTATCTTACAGGTCGCGAGTGGGCAATATCGGCTTTTTACCTGCTGCCCACCTGCCTCGCAGGATGGATGGCCGGGCGCTCGGCGGGATTGGCAGTGGGAGCGCTCTGTGCGGGGGTGTGGTTCCTCAGCGACGTGTTCGGCGGGCCGGCGTATCAACATGCGCTGATTCCCGTTTGGAACGCCATCATGCTTTTTGTGTTCTTTTTCGTCGTTGTCTGGCTCCTGACCGCGTTTCGCAGTTCTCACTATTATCTCGAGCAAACAGTCGAGCGCCGAACTGCCGCGCTGCGGGCGGAAATCGAAGAGCGGAAACGGCTGGAACATGCCAAACGCCAAGCGGAACGTCTCGCTCTGGTCGGTGCGATGGCCGCCAAGGTCGCCCATGAAATTCGCAACCCGCTCGGTTCAGTTTCCCTGAACCTCGACCTGATCGGGGAAGAACTTAATATCCTCCCGAATTCCGACGCCCGCTCCGACGAATGTCGCGTACTGTTACGGGAAATGCGTTCGCAGGTGGTGCGAATCCATGAGGTTCTCCAAGAGTACCTCCGATTCGGACGGATGCCGAAGTCTGAGCGCGCTGCCCTTTCTCTGAAGGGCTTGCTTGAAGAAAAACTCAATTTCCTGCAGCCGTTGCTTGATGAAAAGCATGTCCAATTAAGGAAGACGTTTGACCCGGATTTGCCACCGGTGCATGCCGATCCCGAGCAACTCTGGGAAGCCTTTTTAAATCTGATCCGCAACGCTGTGGAGGCGATGCCCGATGGAGGCAATCTGACCATCAACACGAAGAAGAATGGGACTGCCGCGTTGGTATACATCAGCGACAATGGTCGGGGCATGACCGACGAAGAAGCTCGGAACCTTTTCGTGCCGTTTTTCACGACCAAGAGCGACGGGACCGGCCTCGGCCTTGCCCACACTCAGCAGATCATCAATGAGCATGGCGGGAAGATTGATTGCACAACGTCGCCGGGGAAAGGCAGCACCTTTGCGATTCAACTTCCCCTGGCTGTCGAGGCGTGACACTTTTCCCACGAACAATGCCGGCTCACAATTCGGGCCGTTTTGTTGTCTCTTGCCCTGTCGCGTTTTCCACTTTGAGCACGCCGCTTCGAATGTGGAGGTCGCGTTGTGGGAACGGCAGCTCGATCCCGGCCTCGCGAAACTTGTGTTCGATGGCAAAATTGAGATCGCTACGATAGCGGCTCGGCCGAGCGCTCATCTCGCTGCTCCAGACGACGAGCTCAAAATCGATCGAGTTGTCGCCGAATTTCTGGAGAAAAACGCTCGGGGCCGGGTCCTTTAAGGTGTTCGGATTTTCCCGTCCGGCGGCGAGCAGGGCTTCGCGTACCTTGGCGATATCGCTGCCGTAAGCGACGCCGACCGGGATGCGAAATCGCACCCGCGGATCCCCATAAGTCCAGTTGGTCACGGGCGAATCGATGAATTTCGTGTTTGGCACAATCATGCTGATGTTGTCGTTGGTGCGAATCACCGTGCTACGGGCGCGAATCCGCTGCACTTGACCGGTGATCCCCGCTACTTCAACACGATCTCCGATTGTGATTGGTCTTTCGGCAAGAATCACCAGGCCGCTGATGAAATTGCTGGCGATATTTTGCAGCCCGAAGCCGACCCCCACGCCAACCGCCCCTGCGAAAACAGCCAGCGCGCCGAGATGAATGCCGGTATTTTCGAGAACAATCAAAACACCAACTACCAGCACGACGTTGCTGATGATTTGGGCAATGGCGTACTGTAGGGCACGATCTAATCCGCTATTGACGAGAAACCGATTGAAAAGAAAGCGCTTCGTTCTCGAAGAGATCCAAAAGACCGCCACGAGAAGAGCTACAAGCAGAAAAATCTGGAGAAGACTTAGCGAAACGGCGGGCAGAGGCGCATTCCAAAGCAGTGGAATTCCCGCTGCATTAATTGCGCTGACCGTGAAAAAGACGATGGCGGCAACACTGAGAATCGTTGTGACGATCGCGAGGAAATTGGTGTCAATCTTAAAGCGGCTGAAAAACCGGCGGACGAAACGGCTTTGCAACATCCGGGAGATGATGAGCCCAGCGGCAAAAAGACCGACAAACGCGATCAGTCCCAGAAAGCTGACGTAGTGGCCTCCTACTTGGAATAGGGGTCGTTCAAAAAGCGAGAAGCTCATCGGAGATTAGTCTGAGCCTCTTGCCCGTCTTCGCAACCTGTAAGCAAAGAAACACGGCAAAAGCCGTGTTTGTTGCACTGCGAAATCTGTCCGTGGCGAAATGCCGCGTCGACTACTGTTTGGAAGACTTGTCTTCGATGTATTTAATGACGTCGCCGACCGTTTGAAGTTTTTCGGCGTCCTCATCCGGTACTTCCACGGAAAATTCTTCTTCAAACGCCATCACCAGCTCGACGATGTCCAGCGAGTCCGCACCCAAATCTTCAATGAAAGACGCCTGTGGCGTAACCTGCTCCGGGTTCACACCGAGTTGCTCCACGATGATGTCCTTGACCTTCTCTTCGATTGATTTTTCCGCCATAAAATTTGTTTGGTTCGGGGTTGGTTGCGCGTGGAAAAGCTTAAAGCAGTCCGCGCACAGGATGGCAAGTAAATGAATTAGAGAGCTTGTCAATCAATTTCAGGAATTGTAGAGGCGCTTGCGCCGAGCGCTAGGAGCGGGGCCACAATTTACGGGTGAGGACAGCCGTCGCTACACGTTGGCGTTTACTTCCTGTCGCATTCGAGTAGATGGAAATGATGTCCTCTTCCACCGCCGAGCCGATCGATTTGCTCGATCTCAAATTGCTGCCTGCCTGGGTGAAAGAACCCGAGGCAAGGAGTTATGAGCATTACGCGGGCGAAGAGGAGGGAGGGGAGTTACGTAGTCGGCAGCGTCCGCCGCGGTCTGAACGCGAACGCCGAACATCCGACTTCAGATCCGGCGAACATTCAAGATCCCAGGCGAATAAAAAGCAGCCAGCGCGATTGCGAAAGAAGATGGGCGGGCGCGAGTATCGTCTGCACGAAGCCAAAAATCGGCCTTCACAAGATCGGCATGCGCCTCCGGTCACGCAGATGCCGCCAGAAATCACGATCCGTTTTCTGCCATACGCTCTCGCATTTGATAACGTTGTCGCGCAGATCAAGTCGGGCTCGGTCGCCTATTCCGTTTTTGCCTTGGCGCGTTTGTTTCTGGAAAAGCCGGAACGCTATGAGGTGCGTTTGACAGCCAAGACGGAATCGTCGCTTTACCAACTTGGCGAAGGCAGCTCAGTCTCTCTTACTGGAGAATTTCTTGAGAGGAACGCATTTCGATTTGCGTGCGAGAATTTCTACAAAATCGACATTACGCAATCGGATCCAATCAAAGGAAATTTCTCGAATGTCGCGCGATGCAGGTTGAGCGGCACACTTCTTGGCCCGACTAATCATCATAATTATCAACCGCAGCTCCGCAGCCTTTATGAGCAGCGCTTTAGCCGTCGGATGAGCTTTGCCGATTATCAGCGGCAAATCGAGATCGCGAACGACCCGGCGTTGATCGAGCGATGGAAGGAGGAAGCGCGAACAGTGACGACGTATACAACGTCGCGCGAGGAAACACCCTCGACATTCTCGTCCGCAGCGGAAGCAGAACGGCATTTTCGTTCGAAGTATCTGACGGGCCTGCTGCACAGCGTAGCGGAAGTGATCATCGGCGGAGTTTTGAGCCGGCGTTTGCACGATCGTGCGCTCGATCGTGCAATTGAAGATGCCTGGACGCGCGAGGTCCGCTCGCCCTCGAACATGATGCAGGAACTGGCGAGCAGAATGCGACAAAGTGGGCTCAATGTGTTTCGGCATCGCCGCGGCATGTTGTTTGTCTCGCCAATCCGGGTGCGACCTTTTGTCCACGCGCAAGCTGAAGTATCTTCGTCGGTGAATGCGATTCTCGGCACGCTGGCAGCAGTGACGGGGCTTAATCGCAAAGAACTTTCCGAAAAAGTGATTACTGATGTTGCAACCGAAGACCGGGACTCGCGCAAGCTCGCCCTTGCTTCTGACCTTCACTGGTTGATTAGCGAAGGTTACGTAATCGAGTTCAACGATGGCTCGCTGGACCTTCCCCGAGGAAAAGCGAAGGCGCAGGAAGGTGCGGCGTCGGCCGGGCCTGCCCCAAGCTTGTCGAATGGTCCAGCTGCCGAGCCAATGGAACAGGCATTCGCAGAGGTGGGCGCACCTCCAATACCGAGCGAGCTTGAAATCGGCGGCAGCTAAAATCTGCTGCATCGGGTAGCGCACGCGTGTCGCGTGTTGGCGATGGTGTCTCACCATTGCGGACTTTCTTGTGGGTCGAATTCAAAGCAAAGTTTGTTGTGGCAGGACACCGCAATCAACACGCGAAACGCGTGCACTACCCAATCAAAATCCGCGCTGCGCCGCGCTAGATATCACTCGCCGACGACCTTGAACGAGGGCGCCGAACTACCGCCTTCGTAGCGAACGATTTCATTTTTCTCGTTCAACAGGGCGATGCATGGCTCATGAGCCGCCGCTTCTTCAGGTGTGTAACGCGCGAAACTCATTATCGTGATGCGATCGCCGACTTTTCCGAGGTGCGCGGTGGCACCGTTCAGTTCGATAATTCCGCGCTGCGGCTCTCCGTAAATCGCGTAGGTTTCGAAGCGTTCGCCGTTACGCAGATTGCCGACGAGGATTTTTTCGTACTCGAGCAGCCCAACCAATTCAGCCAGATCAGATGAAATCGTCAGACTGCCTTCGTAATCCACATTCGCGCCCGTCACGGTAGCGCGATGGATTTTGGATTTGAGAAGCGTGAGTTCCATCGACAAACGCTAAATTGACAATCAAGTAGCTCTCGTTCAGAGCTAGATAACGCCGGCTTTTTTCAAAGCGCGATAGGCGCCATTCTTGTTGATCGTCTTAAGACCGCGTGTGGTCACGCGAATACGCACAAATTTCTTCAGCTCCGGCACCCAAATCCGGTGCTCATGCAAATTAGGCGCGAAAACGCGCGCGACAGTCTTCGTGATATGGCGGCCAACTCCGCCCTTTTTCTTGGCCAGACCACGCCGGTGAATGACGCTGCCCCGCGTCGCTCTCGATCCTGTAATACTGCAAATCCTTGACATGATGTGCCCCCCAAGAGGCGCGTAAGCTGCCGCGCACAGACGCGCTGGTCAAGTGAATCTTGAACGGCAAATGCGCGGCGCGGTCAAATTTATCTCGCTTAAGAGATCACCGGTTTCGCAAGATCAACAGCGCATTTGAGGCATGACGCAAAAAGATAATCAGAAACTGCGGATCGGGATTGTCGGAGCGGGCAGCATTGTCCGCGCCCGTCATTTGCCGGCGTTAAAGAAGCATCCTGAAGTCGAGATCGTGGCGGTCTCGAATTCGACTTATGAGAGTTCGGAAAAGTTTTGCCGCGAAAACCTACCGCACGCTACGCCGCTGCGAAATTGGCCGGAACTGGTAGCGCTCCCCGACTTGGACATTATTTGGATCGGCGCGCCGCCTTACATGCATTCGGCGGTAACGATCTCCGCGCTTGAAGCCGGCAAACACGTTTTTTGCCAGGCCCGGATGTCGATGGACTTGGCCGAAGCCGAGGAAATGCTCGCAGCATCAAAGCGTTATCCCGAACTGGTAACGATGCTTTGTCCGCCCCCGATGGGGATGCGCGCCGATTTGCTGGTGAAAAAGATCCTCGCTGAAAATTACATTGGCCGTCCGCATCACGTGCGACTGCAAAGCTTTACGAGCAACTATTTGGATCCGGACGCGCCGCCGCATTGGCGGCAAAGAATCGAGATCAGCGGGTTGAACGTACTCACGCTGGGGATTTACGTCGAAGTGTTGCAGCGCTGGCTCGGCGACATCACTGGCGTCTTCGCGCGCGGCAAAATGGTGGACCCGGTGCGCCAGGGTTACGAAGTGATCATTCCCGATTTGTTGACGGTCCTGTGCGTGTTTGAAAATGGCGCTGAAGGCGTGCTCGAATTCAGCGGGGTCGATGCCATGGCTCCGGGCGATCGACTTGAGATTTACGGCAGCGTTGGCACGCTCTTTTACGATTTCGGCTCAGATGTGGTGCAGGTGGGCAAGCTCGGTGATCGCGCCCTCCACGTTGTCGATCTTCCTCCGGAGTTGGAAGGCGAATGGCGCGTAGAAGAAGATTTTCTGGCTGCGGTGAAATCGAAAGGCCGCATCCGGCCGCGTCCGAATTTTGAAGAAGGCGTGCGCTACATGCGCGTCGTCCAGGCAGTCGCCGATTCTCGCGCCCGCAACGAATGGGTAGAGATCAAAAATTAAGCTATTGTAATCCCGTCTATAACTCGGATAGGTCGCGTAACTCCGTACAAACCTTGTTAAGCCTATGAAAACCACGCTTCCCTTAAAGTTCATCGCAATCATTTTCCCGACAATTTTGCTTTCATCGGGATGTCAGAAGGAGACCGCTGCCACAAATCCCAATTCTCAAGGCAAAACTGAATTACATGAAAACACAAAGCCTCTGCAGGCCGCAGATCTCGTCGGATACGATGGAACAAAACTCAGGAAGAGCGTAGATCACATCACAGAGGCCAACGATAAACATAATCAGGAAATAGAAAAGATGGCCGAAACCGAACCAGACCAATAATGAAGCCTAGCGAGGCGGTGCAGCCGACGGCTAATGCTCCGAAAAGTAAAAAGGCGAAATTAGAAAGTAGAAAACGGCCGTTGTTTCCTTGGCCAGTGCATTCACGCGACGAGGTTGTTGCATCCTTCCAAGCGACTTTTCCAAAGAGTAGTTGGGCGCGCGTCCTAGAGCTGCTCGACAGTTATGGCGTGGAACCGTACGAGCAGGAACGCGAACGAGTGCAAGTCGCCATCTTGAAGCTCAGTGCTGGAAGCGAAGCGAAGGTGCGTGAGTACGTAGCTGTGGCAAAGCGCGATTATCGCGACGTGCTGTTTTGGGCGGAATATCCGGAAGAATCGAGATTGGACACACCGGAGAAAAGACAAAGGATGAGAAAAATGCTTGAGAAATTCGGAATCGAACCGCCGAGAGATCTTTGATTCACAGATTACGCGGAATCAAAGCGCCGCCGCGGCGCGCGCGAGCGCGTAACCGATCAAGCCGCTGGCGGGGAGAGTGAAAAGCCAGGCCCAGATAATTCGCTCGACGACTGTCCATTTCATGCCGCTAAATCGTTTCACGGCGCCTACGCCCATGATCGAAGTGGAGATCACGTGCGTGGTGGAGAGCGGAATTCCGTAGTAGCTGGCGGCTTGAATGATCAATGCGGCGGTGGTTTCCGCGGCGAATCCGTGCACCGGCTGTAGTTTCACCATCCGATGGCCGAGCGTGCGGATAATTCGCCAGCCGCCCGCGGCTGTTCCCACCGCCATGGTCGCGGCGCAGAGACCGATAACCCAGGTGGGCAGAACGAAAACTGGCGTCTTGAGAAAATCTAGCCAGCCAGGCAAATGATCGAAGCTTCCGGCTTTTGTGCCGGTAAAAAGCGCGAGCGTAATGATACCCATTGTTTTCTGGGCGTCATTTGTGCCATGACTGTGCGCCATCCAGGCCGCGCTGAAGATTTGCAGTTTGCCAAAAAGCGATTGGACAAAGTGCGGCGTGAAGCGATGGAGCGTGACGAAAAGCAAAAACATCAGGAGCGCCCCGAAAATAAAACCTGCGAATGGAGAGGTAATCATTGGCACAACGACTTTTGGCCACACACCAGCGTTCCATTTTATGACTGACCAATTGCCGCGCGCAGCGGCCAAGGCTGCCCCGCAAAGTCCACCGATCAGCGCATGACTCGAGCTCGACGGCAACCCAAACCACCACGTGGCGATGTTCCAGGCAAACGCAGCAATGACCGCGCAGAGAACCGTCGGCATTGTGACGACGTTGGTGTCCACCAGCCCCTTGCCAATTGTCGAAGCCACTGCGCCGCCAAGAAGCGCGCCGGTGAGATTGAAAAATGCCGCCATGGCGATCGCCTTGCGCGGCGTCAGAACTCGTGTGGAAACGACCGTGGCGATCGCATTAGCGGCGTCGTGAAAGCCGTTGCTGTATTCAAAAATGATCGCCGCAACGACGACGGAAAAGAAGGTCAGCATAGCCGCAGCCGGCTACGAGTATTTCAGCGCGACTTGAAGAATGATGTTTCCTGCGTCGCGGCAGCGGTCGATCACCTTCTCCAATAAGCCGTAGAGATCGTGCAGAAAAACGATACGTTTCGGATCGTAATCGCCTTGGAAAAGATCCCGCAGCCGATCCAGTTCGAGTTGGTCCGCGTCACCCTCGATGGCCTGGAGTTTGGCATTCATCTCCCGCGCAGTGCGGGCGTCAATCCCTTTCCGTAATTGTTTTACCATCGCCAGCACCGTTTCGGCCGCCTGATCGAGCAACTCGACCTGCTTTTGAAAACTGTGTCCGCGCAAATCTTCTGGGCAGATCAAAATGCGTTCGCCGATCTTCTCCACGGTTTTCGGTATTTTATAAAGAGCAGCCGTTAATTCCTGGATGTCCTCGCGCTCCAGCGGCGTGATGAAAGTTTTGGAGAGCTGCTCGGTCAGTTCCTGCGTGATTCGTTTATCTTCGCGACGGCTGTGTGCAAATTCCTCTAGATTCTCGGGCGTCTCATTTTGTTGAAGTTTTTCCAGGAGCGCGACCAAATGATGCACACTGCTGTCCGCCTGTTGTGCGCTTGCCTCCAGCAAATCGTAAAACTTTTGGTCGTGCCCCAGGATTTTTTGGATCGACAACATAGCCGTCTCTTCTTTCTAACCGGGCGCGCTGACCCCGGCCAGTGAATTTCTCACTAGAACATTTGGGATTGATTGCATCGGTCAGAGCGGGGATCGCTGGTCCCGGCTACAGCATGGCGCCGCGCATGATTACTAGGGCGATGCTGAAATAAATCATTAGTCCTGTAACATCGACAAGTGTTGCAACAAAAGGCGCAGATGAGGTCGCCGGATCGGCGCCGAGGCGTCGCAAAACGAAAGGCAGCATTGACCCGGAAAGCGATCCCCATAAAACGACTCCGACGAGCGCTACACCGACTGTAAGCGCCACTAGCGGCCAATGGGGCCCATACAACTGCCGATGAAAATAACGATCCCCAACAACCGACCAAATGGTGACACGCGCCGTACCGATCGCGCCGAGAATTGCCCCTAACGAAAAACCGGCACGAATCTCTCGACCAGCCACTCGCCACCAATCACGCAACGTTACTTCGCCCAGCGCCATCGCCCGAATGATCAATGTGGAAGCTTGCGAACCGGAATTACCGCCGCTGGAAATGATCAGCGGCAAAAACAATGCCAGTACGACGGCCTTGGCGATTTCATCCTGGTAATTGGCCATCGCCGTCGCCGTCAACATTTCGCCCAGAAACAAAATCACAAGCCAGCCGGCGCGTTTGCGTATCATTCGCCAGAGCGGAATGCGCATGTAAGGCTCGTCCAGTGCCTCCATGCCGCCGAACTTTTGGATGTCCTCCGTTGCTTCTGCTTCGGCGACATCGAGCATGTCGTCGATCGTTACGATCCCGACGAGAATGCCGTCCGAATCAACCACCGGCAATGCCGTGCGATCGTATTTCCGAAACACGTTGAGCGCGTCCTGCTGGGAATCGCCCACGCTCAATGCGACGAATGTCCGGTCTCGGAAGTCGCTTACTTTTGCCGTGAGTGGTCTGAGCAGAAACTCGCGCATGCGGATATCGTCGATCAGTTTGCCCCGATCATCGACGACGTAGACGACGTTAAGCGTCTCGCTGTCCTGGCCGTGTTCGCGCACGAAATCGAGGACTTGCTGGACGGTCCAACCTTCGTGCGCAGCGATGAAATCGGGCGTCATCAAACGGCCGACGCTGCCTTCCGGATAACCGAGCAACGATTGTGCGATGTGGCGTTCCTCTGGCGTTAGCAGCCTGATCAACTGGCGCGCCGCCGCGCTTGGCAATTCTTCCAACAGCGCCGTGCGATCGTCTGGCGACATTTCATTCAGAATGCCGACCACCTGCTCGTGCGCCATGGCGCGCAACAATTTCTGCTGCGCATCGAGATCGAGATATTCAAACACATCCGCCGCCAACGCATGAGGCAGAACGCGAAAGATGATGACCTGTTCATCTTCGGGCACATCGAGAATTACCTCCGCGACGTCGGCCGGCGGCCACTCGCGAAACACTTCACGCAGCGCGCCGAAATTACGCGCGTCGATCATGCTCTTGATTTCTGGCTCTAAGATTTTGCCGACCATAAATGCAGCGCCCGCGCCTGGCGTGTTCTAACATTCGCATTCGCGATGCGCAATGATCCGGGAGCGCACGCGCCTCGCGTGCAGCACTTGGCGCCCTCGCCAAGCGCGCTCATTGTGGCAGCTACGAAGTTTTCGGTGAGGCCCCGAAAACGGCATGCAAAGCCCGCGTGCTCCCCAAACTCTCCGTGTTTGGAAATTTGCCGGAAACCGCTCCTTGTCATCCGACCGAAGTCGAGGAATCTCTTAAAGGTGTGTTGTGGCGCGGATTCTGTCTCCGCTTGGAATTTGCGCGAAAAGAACCAAGGTAATTCCTATGCCGGCAGTTGCGACAGGCTCAATGATTCGGCGTGAGATTGGCGACGATCAGCTTTGCCTCCTTACGTTTGATCGCCCCGATTCGGGCGCGAACATTTTCGACGCCGTCACTCTCGATGAGTTAAACGAACAGCTCGATTTTGTAGAGAACGAGAGTTCGTTACGCGGGGTGATTATCGCGTCGGCGAAAAAATCGATTTTCATCGCCGGCGCGGATTTAAAGACGCTGTTGGAACAAGCGCAAACCAGGGATATGCGCGCCTTCATTGCGGAGGGACAACGGATCCTCAATCGGCTTGCCGAATTGCAAATTCCGACTGTTGCGGCAATCCATGGCGCCTGCGCGGGCGGCGGCTATGAGGTCACCTTGGCCTGCGATCATCGCGTTGCGTCGGACGATCCAAACACACGTATCGGTCTGCCGGAAACGACGCTTGGGTTAGTTCCCGCATGGGGCGGCTGCACGCGCCTGCCGCGCTTGATTGGTGCTAACAAAGCCGCCGACGTTATTTTGAAAGGGAAGCTTTACTCTGCGCAGGAAGCCTTGAAGCTCGGCTTGGTCGATGAAGTCGCACCGCGCGATCAACTGGTCGATCTTGCGCGAAAGAAATTGCGCGATGGGAAACGCAAACCTTCACCCGCAGCGAAGCTTGATCAGGAAATTCCCGCTCCGCGCAATCACAATCCGGCGCCTGCGCGCGCGCTCGAAGTAATCAAGAAAAGTCTTTTTGCTTCGACTCAGCAATCGCTCGCCTTTGAGCTGGATACGATTGTCGATCTTGGCAAAACCGAATCGACGCAAAACCTGATTCGCAATTTTTTCCTGGCTGAAAAATACAAGAAAGGATCCGCGAAGGTTCCCGCGCAAAAAGTCGTGCACGCCGCCGTGATCGGAGCTGGCGTAATGGGTTCAGATATCGCGCAGTGGCTCAGCTCTCGCGGCGTCACTGTAATTCTACGTGATATAGCGCGGGAGCAGATCGATCGCGGCCTGGCTAACATTGAGAAGACTTACGCCGACGCCGTAAAGCGGGGGTTGATGAGCGCGGAAAAAGCAAAAGAGGGACGCGCCCGGATTGTGGCATCGACTGCACCGATGGAATTGCGCGATGTGCAATTTGTGATCGAAGCCGCCTCCGAAAAGATCGAGATCAAAAAAGAAATCTTTCGCGAGTTGGCGATGCAGGCTGGTCCGAAAACGATCGTCGCCACAAATACGTCGGCCCTTCCAGTCGGCGAGCTCGCCGATGCGACCGTTTCACCAGAGCACGTTATCGGCCTTCATTTTTTTAATCCGGTTAGCCGGATGAAGCTCGTGGAAGTTGTCGTTGCCAGACAAACGTCGGCGGAAACGCGCGAGCGGAGTATCGCCTTCGTACGGCAAATTGGGAAATTGCCGGTGATTGTGCGCGACAGCCCGGGTTTCCTGGTGAACCGCGTTTTGTTTCCTTATTTGCTCGATGCCGCTGAGCTTTTCGAGAGCGGCTTGGATGCGAACAAGATCGACAATGCACTTCTGCAATGGGGAATGCCCATGGGCCCCCTGCGATTGATCGATGAAATCGGCGTCGATATCACTGTGAATATTGGCAACACACTTGAGAAGGCCTATGGGCGGCGCGATCATGTTTCGACCGTCCTGCTTTGGTTGCGCGACCAAAAGATGCTCGGCTGCAAAACGGGCGGCGGTTTTTACAAATACGAGGCTAAGACGCAGACTCCTAACGACTCGCTCACGAAGTGGCGGCGCGCGTTGCATGGCGAGCCCGAAGGCGCCGGGGGACCGAACATTCCTCCGGACTGGCACCGCGACCCTCGTTTGCGGCTTAACGAAGAGGACCTGGCGCACCGGCTCATTTTCCTGATGGTCAACGAGGCCGCGCGTTGCGTGGAGGGGAAAGTGGTCGATTCGCCGGAGGACGCGGACTACGGAATGATTTTAGGGACCGGATTCGCACCATTCCGAGGTGGGCCATTGCGTTTAGCGGAACATTTTGGACTGGATAAAGTCGTCGACGAACTGGAACGCATGGCGCAGAGCGAAGAGAAATTTTCGCCGTGCGAAATATTAAAAAAGCATGCTCGCGATGGAACGAAATTTTATGAGAGTTGACATTGGAAGACAGGCGTCCTCGCCTGTCGTGGCAGACAGGCCTCCCGGCCTGTTGATCGTCACTTCTCCCAATCACAGCAGGCTGGAAGCCCACCTGCCAAGACAGCCTGGAAGGCTATCTTCCCAATGAAATCGCCGCTGGAAGCGCCGGAAAAACAGATAGCTGCGGAAACCAGCGCAAAGTCCGCCAGTCGGACGGACTCGTCCCATGGCGAGCCGGAAAAGCCAGGGCCCGCAGTCATTGACACGTCGAAGATGGCCAAAGGCCAGCGCGAAGCGCTTGAGCTGGCCGAGGCCGCGCGCGATCCGCTCGAGGACCGCGGCACTTTCGCGAGCAATCTTTTCATCGGGCGCTACGATTTCGATCGGATTTATCCGTACCCGGCACAGAGCGCAGAAGATCGCGCGGCCGGCGAAGATTTTTTGCGGAAGCTGGAAAGCTATTTGCGCAATCACGTCGATCCGGACGAGATCGATCGCACTGGTGAAATTCCACCGGAAAATTTCAAAGGACTCGCGGAGATCGGCGCGTTTGGAATCAAGGTGCCGAAGAAATACGGCGGGCTCGGTTTGTCACAATGCAATTATGGGCGCGCCGCAGTTTTGCTTGGTAGTTGGGACGGAAACGTGGCCGCGCTTGTTTCCGCGCATCAGTCAATCGGTGTTGCGCAGCCGTTGCTCTTGTTTGGAACAGAAGAGCAGAAACAAAAATATCTGTCGCGGGTCGCGAACGGGGAAATTTCCGCGTTCGCCCTGACCGAGAGGCACGCCGGCTCAGACCCGGCGACGATGAGTCTGCGCGCCGAGCCGACTTCTGATGGTTCCGAGTTCATTTTAAATGGCGAGAAACTTTGGTGCACAAACGGCGTGAAAGCGGGCGTGCTTGTTGTCATGGCCCGCACGCCGCCGAAACTGGTGGGCGGCAAGGAACGCAAGCAGATCACCGCGTTCATTGTCGATGTTGGGACGCCGGGATTGGAGATCACGTATCGCTGCCGGTTCATGGGATTGCGCGCGCTTTACAACGCGGTTGTGAAATTCACGAATGTGCGCGTGTCTCGAGAGAACATCATCTCGAAGGAAGGCGCAGGATTGAAAGTGGCGCTTACTACGTTGAACACCGGACGCCTCACTTTGCCTGCGGCGTGCGTGGGCCTTTCCAAGCGGCTGCTCGAAATCTCGCGCAAATGGGCGGGCGAACGCATTCAATGGGGCGTGCCCATCGGCCAACACGCCGCCGTCGCTGGCAAAATCGCCGAGATGGCCGGCAACGTTTTCGCCATGGAAGCGATGACGTTTTTGACCTCTTCGCTGCTGGACCGGAAGGCCGGCGATCTGCGAATCGAAACGGCGATGTGCAAAATGTGGGCAACCGAAACGACCTGGAGAATTGCCGATGACGCGATGCAAGTGCGCGGCGGCCGGGGCTATGAAACTGCGCAATCGCTCGCCGGCAGAGGCGAACCACCGATCGCGGTGGAAAGATTCCTGCGCGATTGTCGCGTGAACACAATTTTTGAAGGTTCGAGCGAAATCATGCGGCTCTTTATTGCTCGCGAGGCGCTCGATCCGCATCTGAAAGTCGGCGGCGCAATTTTCAATACGCAGTTGCCTATGTCCGATCGTGCAAAGGCGGTTTTTAGTTCCGGAAAATTCTATGCCGGATGGTATCCGCGCCAGTGGATGCCGAACGGCGCGGGCAAGATCGACAATTTACACGAGACGTTGCACGGTCACGTCAACTACGCGGCGCGCACCAGCAAACGGCTCGCGCGTGGTTTGTTTCATGCCATGGCGCGGTTCGGCCCGAAACTCGATCGCGAACAATTATTGCTCTCGCGTTTTGTCGGAATCGCCACCGAACTGTTTGCCATCAGCGCGACGTGTTCCTACGCGCAATGGCTACTCGGCCAAGGCAAACCGGCCGATGAAATTCTTTCCGTTGCAGATTACTTCTGCCGCTCTGCACGAATGCGGATCGACAATCACTTCGCCGGCACGCATCGCAATGTGGACAGGCGCGGTTATCAGCTCGTGCAAGATTTGCTTGCCGGAAAACACACGCTGTTGCGCCACGGCATTGTGTAGCACAGCCATCTTGGCTGTGAGGAAACCGGGCGTCCCGCCTGGTGGAGATCAAAAAGCTATTCGGCAGGCGAGACGCCCGCCGGACCCCACAGGCAAGATGCCTGTGCTACGACGATTGACCGCGCTCGCCCCCCAGATTACGCTCAACGGATGAGTATGCCGCCCGTGCTCACGGAAGCGGCTTCACCTCGAAGCCGCGCCATAAAGAGCGAAAAACAAAAAAGAATAGCGCCATCGAATGTCCTCGAAATAATCGAGCAACACGTATTGCTCGACGGTTTCAAGGTCATCGTTGATCTGGAAAAAAGCCGCGGTTCGTATTTGTACAATGCCGCCAGCGATCGGCGGCTGATTGATCTCTACGGCTTCTTCGGCTCGATGCCAGTCGGCTTTAATCATCCGTATTTCGATAATCCGGCGGTACAGGCCGACCTCCTGCGCGCGGCCAAAGTCAAGATCGCGAACTCAGATATTTACTCGGAGGACTACGCGAAATTTGTGGAGACGTTCGAGCACGTCGTCGGTTTGTCCCCGCTCGATCGCTATCTTTTTATCGAGGGCGGCGCACTTGCGGTGGAAAATTGTTTGAAGGCGGCAATGGATTGGAAGGTGCGCAAGAACATGGCGGCCGGTCACGGCGAACGCGGCACGCAGATTCTGCATTTCCGGCATGCCTTTCACGGTCGCAGCGGGTATACGATGAGCCTCACTAACACCGATCCGCACAAGACGGATTTGTTCGCCAAATTCGATTGGCCGCGGGTTTCATGTCCGTGCATCGATTTTTCGTTGCCGGAATCGAAGCGTGAAGCCGACGTGATTGGGCGCGAAGCGACCGCGGAGCGCGAGATCCACGAATTCATCGAGCAGCGCAAGATCGACATTTGCGCCATCATCATCGAGCCGATCCAGGGCGAAGGCGGCGATAATCATTTCCGCGGTGAATGGCTGCAAAAGCTCCGAAAAATTTGCGACGAAAACGAGATACTCCTTATTTTCGACGAAGTGCAATGCGGCATGGGAGCGACCGGCCGCAATTGGTGCTGCGAACATTTTAATGTTTTGCCAGACCTGCTGGCGTTCGGAAAAAAGGCGCAGGTCTGCGGCGTGATGGCGGGTCCGCGCCTCGATGAAGTGAAGGACAACGCGTTTCGCTTATCCAGCAGGCTGAATTCGACCTGGGGCGGCAATTTCACGGATATGGTGCGCTCGACACATTACTTGCGCCTCATCAAAGAAGAACATCTGGTCGAGAACGCGGCAAAAGTAGGAGCGTATTTTCTGGATCAACTCCACGATTTGCAACGGGAAGAGCCAATGATTTCCGCCGCGCGTGGCCGGGGAATGTTTCTCGCCTTCGATCTTCGAGACGCAAAAACGCGTGAAGAATTCTGGAAGGGCTTCTTCGACCTAGGCGTTCTCACGCTCCGTTCCGGCGAGAATTCGATCCGTTTCCGTCCCCCGCTCGATCTGACGGCGGAAGTTGTCGATGAAGCGATGGAGTTGATGCGCAAATATTGCCGGAAAATGCGACGGTAGCGTTGTAATCGGGATCGCCGATCCCGGCCACAGAAGATATGGAAAACGTCCTTAACAGACTCGGCTTGGCGGACGTAAACGACGGCGTCTTCTGCTGTGACTGGCGCGGCAGCGGCGCGAAGATTGACAAAATCTCGCCCATTGACGGGCAACGGCTCGCAAGCGTGCGCTCGGCTTCCGACGACGATTACAAGAAGGCAATCACGCGCGCGCAGGAAGCATTTTTGAAATGGCGGACGACTCCCGCTCCCGTTCGAGGGGAAACTGTGCGCCGACTCGGCAACGCGTTACGCGAATTGAAACACGAGCTCGGCCAGCTCGTCACACTCGAGACCGGAAAAATCATCGCCGAAGGCGAGGGCGAAGTGCAGGAGATGATAGACATTTGCGATTTCTCGGTCGGTCAATCGCGAATGCTTTATGGCCTGACGATTCAGTCGGAGCGGCCAAGTCATCGGTTAATGGAACAATGGCATCCGCTAGGCGTCGTAGCCGTGATCACCGCGTTTAATTTTCCCGTCGCAGTGTGGTCATGGAACGCTGCGCTCGCCGCAGTTTGCGGCGATGCCACGGTTTGGAAGCCGTCGGAAAAGACACCACTCACTGCAATCGCCGTCACAAAAATCGCAGAGCGCGTCTGCCGCGAGACAGGCGCGGACCCGGCGATTTTCACTTTGCTGATCGGCGACCGCAAGACGGTTGGCCAAAAACTAGCTGACGACGCGCGGATTCCACTGGTCTCTGCAACGGGTTCGGTAAATATGGGTTTGAACGTTGCGAAAACGGTCCATGCCCGCTTGGGCAGAACGATCATGGAGCTTGGGGGGAACAATGCGTTGATCGTTGCGCCCAGTGCCGACATCGACATGGCGACGCAATCGATCTTCTTCGGCGCAGTGGGCACCGCAGGACAGCGCTGCACATCCACGCGGCGCGTGATCATGCACGAATCGGTTGCATCCAAGGTTCGACGCAAACTCTTGGCGGCATACAAATCGCTGGCAATTGGGAATCCACTCGATCGCAAGACCGTGGTGGGGCCGCTCATCGATAAGAACGCTGTCGATCTTGTTCAGCATTCGATTCAGCGATTGAAAGATGAGGGCGGTGAAGTTCTTTACGGCGGGGAACGGCTCACCGTTCCCGGCGATTGCTACATGAAGCCGTGCCTGGCTACCGCAAAACCGGATTATGAAATTGTGCAGCACGAAACATTCGGGCCGCTGCTTTATTTGATGACCTATCGCGACTTCGCCGAAGCGATCGCGATCCACAACAACGTGCCGCAAGGGCTGACCTCGTCGATTTTCACAAACGATGTACGCGAAGCCGAGAAATTCCTGAGTGTGGTGGGAAGCGATTGCGGAATTGCCAATGTGAACACCGGCACAAGCGGCGCGGAGATCGGCGGCGCATTCGGCGGCGAGAAAAATACCGGCGGTGGCCGCGAAAGCGGGAGCGATTGCTGGAAGAGCTACATGCGCCGCCAGACGAACACGATCAATTTCTCCAGCGAGCTGCCGCTTGCGCAGGGGATTCAGTTTGGAGCAGGCGAGGGGAGTTCGACCGCGTAGTTTGGGGAGCGCACGCGCCTCGCGTGCTCATTTCGGCGCCTTCGCCGAAGTGCGTCTGGAAAAGTTCGCGATGGCGAGGCGCCCTCGCCAGCACGCGAGGGCGCGTGCGCTCCCCAGAAAATCAGCGAGCCGTAGTTAGCTCGAAAAGTTCGTCAAGCTTCTCGGCCTTGTCGAGGTTCATGATGAACTTCTGTAATTTCTCACATTTATCCTTGCCGATTACATCGCCGCCGAGCGCGGTGAATTTGACCGCGATTTCTTCCTCGGTCATTGGATCCCGGGGATCGCCCTTGGGAACATCGACACGCGTAGAGTGCGATTTGCCGTCATTGGTTGTAATGGTCACACGGCTCGGCTGGAACTTGGGAAAGAGCGTTTCGAACTCCTGGTTCGCGACTACTTTCACTTTGTCCATGATCGGAATGAGCGCTTTATCACGCACGCGCTCTTCGCGGAATTGCAACGGCGTCACCATTCCATCCACGAGCCCGACGGCCATGCAATAAGGCAGCGAATGATCGGCGGTTTCTTTCGAGCTAGGCCGATACTTGTGTGGATCACCGAGAATATCAGCGGCACGCGCGATCACTTCTACTTTGATCTCCTTCACGTTGTCCGGCTTGATTTTGTTCTCCTTCACCGTCTTCATCATCGCTGTGAGCGGCGCGTGACTCAGCGCTTCGATGGGAAAACTCTTCATCCCGCAATCCAGGATGCGATAGTGCGACTTCGGTGATGCTGGTAAATCCTTGACTAGTCCCTCGCCGTCGAAACTCGCGGGTTGTCCTTTGTATTGCACGTGACCGAACACCGCGAACAAACCTTCCTTCCCATCGATGATGTGCGCAGGCCCTGAAAATCCTTCTCGCGCGAGCAGCGCGCTTTCGGCACCCATACGTCCGGCCCATGGATCAACAGTGTTTTTCATGTTGGTCAATTTGCCCGCCGTCACCGCGCCTGGACAAAATGCTCTTTGCTCCGGCGTAAGATTCAGCACGCGACCCGCTGCAACCGGCGCCGCGAACGCGCTCAACGTCGCGTGATGCCAACCGTATTCGCGCACGCCCGGTCGTCCGATTTCGCAAAGACGCATTTCAATTTCGTAGGCAATGACCGTGGCGAGAATCAGATCTTTCCCGCTTAGACCTTCGCTTTCACAGAGTGCCAACGGCGCGGCGATGAGATCACTCGGGTGACATGGATCCGCTTTCCAATAGATGTCGTTGTAATCCATGGCGCGGATCATGTGGCCATTCAAAAACGCCGCGTCGACTGGATTTGTCTTGAAGCCGGAGACGAACACGGTAGCACCGCCCTTGCCGCCGCCCTCGCCACGGGACGAGTCCGTCCAATCGGCGGACATCGCCCGGTAATGCTTCAGTAAAATTTTTGCGTCATCCTGTTGGCTGCCGCCAAGCGCGCAGCCGATAGAGTCGAACCAAAATAATTTCGCCGCCTGAATTGCCTCTGGCGAAAGATGCTCGTACTTCAGCGAGCAAGCCCATTCGGCGATGGTGTGCGATAGCAGACTTTTTGATTGGCTTGGACGATCTGACATAGTGATTTCCTCGTTTTGTCGGTGCGAATTCTGAATCGTTAGCATCTGTTTAGCAACTCACACCGTATGACTCGGCAGGGATTTAGAATTTCCTGGCCCGCGAATCACACGAATAACGCTAAAAGAAAATAATTATTGGACACCAGAGAGATTCCAGAGAATTCGCGTCAATTGGCGTGTTCCGCGGGCAATCTGGAATAAATGCTGGCCTTGCTCATAAATTGACAGTGTGGCAAAAGCAACGCCATGAACACGCGCGAGCGGGAGCCGCGCGGGTAGGCGGTAACGCAGCTAGGGCAGCTGGCGCGAGCGCGGGAGCGCGAGTGACCAATCCTTAGGATGCAAACTTCGATGATTTACTTAATTGCTAACCTTTCGAAACCGAAGCCCCAGGGGATGAAGAAATGAAGTCTGGCAACTTCTTCGGGGAGCTGAAGCGACGTAACGTTCGCAGTGTCGCGGCTGCATGTGTGGCCTTTGGTCAGTTGCTAAAACAGCGATCTTCGCTCGTCAGGCAGAATAGATTGGTATGAACTGGCAGATGCTTGCAGCGATCGGGCAGTTGGCGGCTGTGTTTGTTGGGATCCCCTCCCTTATTTATCTGGCTCTCCAAATCAGAGAGCAAACCAGGGAACGGCGTCAGGCGGCGCTAAATCATCTCACCGTGCAGTGGGGCGATCTCACAAAGTCGCTACACGACAATGCCGAGTTCGCGGCAATTTATCTTCGCGGTGTGCACTCTTTCACTGATCTCGACGGGCTGTCCAAACTGAGATTCAGCGCGTTTTTGAATCGCTTCTTCAAGAACTTCGAAGGGATGTATTTCTCTCATCGCGACGGGATACTCACGGAGTCGTTATGGAGGGAGATCGAGCGGACGATGAGCGATGTAATTGCTTATCCTGGCACGCGCCAGTGGTGGGAAACGCGGAGACACTGGCATGCTGAGGAATTTGCTCGCGTCGTGGATGAGATCATTACACGAGGCGACAAACCAAAGGCATATTCAACCTACAATCTGCATGAGCTGATTCCTCCAAAGGACGGAGAAAAGCGGTGAAGATTGATAACTTCTTCGCCGAGCTCAAGCGGCGCAACGTTTACAAGGTCGCGGTCGCTTACGCGATCGCCGGCTGGGCGCTTGCTCAAGGTATCGCGCAAGTTTTTCCGGTCTTCGACATTCCGAACTGGGCCGTCCGATTGATCGTGCTCGCGATCGTGATCGGATTTCCAATCGCGCTCGTGATCGCATGGGCATTTGAGCTGACACCACAAGGAATCAAGCGCACTGAAGATGTCGATCCTGCGGTTGACTCGCGCGCAAAATCTCACGCGTGGATTTACGTCGTGATTGTCGCTGCGCTTCTGTCGATCAGCTTGTTCCTTCTCGGGCGTTTCACTGCATCCACAAAACAAAACGGCGCAAATGAAGTTCCTGCCAAATCGATCGCTGTGCTGCCCTTTGAAAATTTGAGCGAAGAGAAAGCAAACGCGTTTTTCGCAGATGGCGTGCAGGACGAAGTTCTGACCGATCTGGCAAGAATCGCGGACTTGAAAGTGATCAGCCGGACCTCGGTGATGCATTACAAAAGCGGGATCGCGCGCAATCTGCGCGAGATAGGGGAACAACTCGGGGTAGCGCATGTGCTGGAAGGAAGCGTTCAGCGCTCGGGCAACCGCGTGCGTGTCAACGCGCAGCTCGTCGATACACGCACCGACCGGCATTTATGGGGACAGACCTATGACCGCGATCTCGCGGACGTGTTCGCCATTCAGAGTGAGATTGCAAAGACGATTGCCGACCAGTTGCAGGCAAAGCTTTCGCCGCGTGAAAAAACTGCAATCGAACGTCCCCCGACCAGCGACATCAACGCGTTCGATCTCTACACGCGCGCCAAAGATCTCATGGTCACGGCGAATGCCAGCAATACCGGGAAAGCGGATTTGCTGCAGGTCATCGATCTGCTAAACCAGGCTGTCGCGCGCGATCCATCGTTCTTCCAAGCTTATTGCCGCTTAGCGGAAACGCATGATTCGCTTTATGTCTTTGGCTTCGACCATACATCCGCGCGGCTGGCCTTAGCGGACGCGGCCATTGAAGCCGCCTCTCGTCTGCGCCCGAATGATGGGGAAACGCACCTGGCGCGTGCGCGAAATATTTATCAGGG
>WNGJ01000247.1_pt1 | contig 47546 bp, 44 predicted proteins | sample 5400611 | NCBI WGS metagenome assembly WNGJ01 (sample SAMN13153375, study PRJNA577476) | soil metagenome | isolation source: 40 cm soil or saprolite under Garry oak tree replicate 1 | place: USA:California | collected 2016-06-15
CGGTTGGAGATCCTCCCTAATACCTCCGCCGGGAACGCAAACCAATCCGCCGTCATGCCGTCGCGGCTCGTCACCGCCCGCAGCGCCACCACGTGGTCGTAGGTCCGCCCGTCGCCCATCACGCCCACCGACTTGATGGGCAGCAGCACCGCGAACGCCTGCCAGATCTGATCGTACAGCCCCGCGGCGCGGATTTCCTCGATGTAGATCGCATCCACGCGCCGCAGCAGGTCGAGCCGCTCCTGGGTGACGGGACCCAGCACGCGGATCGCGAGCCCCGGGCCCGGGAAGGGGTGCCGCTCCACGATCTCCTCGGGAAGGCCCAGCTCGCGGCCCACCTGGCGCACCTCGTCCTTGAACAGCTCGCGCAGTGGCTCGACGAGCTTCCAGGGAAGATTGGGGCGCAGGCCCCCCACGTTGTGATGGGTCTTGATCGTCACGGACGGCCCGCCGCGCGGCGACGCGGACTCGATCACGTCGGGGTAGAGCGTCCCCTGTACCAGGAACCCGATGTCGCCGCCGACCTGGCGCGCGGCATCCTCGAACACGTCGATGAACGCGTGACCGATGCGACGGCGCTTCTCCTCCGGGTCTTCCACCCCACCCAGCTCTTTCAAGAACCGCGCGCCGGCGTCCACGACGCGCAGGTCCAGCCCGAGGTGCGCGCGGAAGGTGCGCTCCACCTGCACGCGCTCGCCGTGGCGCAGCAGGCCGTGGTCCACGAAGATGCAGGTGAGCCGGGGGCCGATGGCGCGATGCACCAGCTCGGCGGCCACCGCGGAATCGACGCCCCCCGAGAGGCCGCAGATGGCTCGCCCGATCCCGACCACCTCGCGGATCCGAGCGACCTCTTGCTCGATGAAGTGTCCCGGCGTCCAGTCGGGCGTGCAGCCGCAGATCCCGAAGAGGAAATTCTCGAGAATCTCGCCGCCCCGCGGCGTGTGGGCGACCTCGGGGTGGAACAGGATCCCGAACACCGGTGCCGACTCGTGCTGGAACCCGGCGACGGGTGCGTTGGCGCTCGACGCGGTGATGCGGAAGCGGGGCGGCGGCTGCTCGATGCGGTCGCCGTGACTCGCCCAGACCGTGATGCACGCCTGCGGCTCGAACCCGGCGAACAACCCCGTTGCCTCCAGCACCTTCACCTCCGCCCGCCCGTATTCGCGCTCCGCCGACGGCTCGACCCGGCCTCCGGCGAGGTGGGCGATGAGCTGCATCCCGTAGCAGATGCCGAGGACGGGGATGCCGAGCTCCAGCAGCTCGCGATCGGCGCTCGGCGCCCCCGGATCGAACACGGAGCTCGGGCCCCCCGAGAGGATGATCCCCTGGGGAGCGAAGGCGCGCACGAAGTTGAGATCGCGCCCGGGCGGGTGGATCTCGCTGTACACGTGCGACTCGCGCACCCGGCGCGCGATGAGCTGGGTGAATTGCGAGCCGTAGTCGAGGATGAGGATCCGGTTCACGCCTTGTACCAGGTCGTGGGCTCGAGCACCTCGCCCCGCAGCAGGTCGTCCAGCGTCTCGCGTTGCCGGGCCACGTAATAACGGTCGCCTTCGACCAGCACCTCGGGGGGACGCGGGCGAGCGTTGTAGGTCGAGCTCATCACGAAGCCGTACGCGCCCGTGCCCAGCAGCGCGAGATACTCCCCGGGCTCCACCGTCACGAGCTTGCGATCGAGCGCCAGGAAGTCCCCCGACTCGCAGATCGGGCCCACCACATTCACCGTCTCCTCCGGGCGGCCGCCGTCCTTGAGCGGCACGATCTCGTGATAGGCGTTGTAGTGGCTGGGACGGACGAAGTCCGTCATCCCGGCGTCCACCACGACGTACTCCTTGCCGCCGGCGTGCTTGCGGTACAGCACCTTGGTGAGCAGGACGCCGGCGTTCGCCACGAGGTAGCGGCCCGGCTCGCACACCAGCGCGAGGCCGGCCGCCTTGACCTTCGGGGCGACGGCCTCGGCGAACGCCTGCGGGCTGGGCGCCTTCTCGTTGTGGTAGCGCACCCCCAGCCCGCCGCCCACGTCCAGCGCTTCCAGCGTATCGATCCCCGACGCCCGGATCGCCGTCACGAGCTCGAGCAGCTTCGCCGTGCCTCGCGAGTAGGGTTCGACGTCGTGGATCTGGGAGCCTAAGTGCATGGCGAGGGCGCGCAGCACGAGCGAGCGCTCCGCCGCGATGCGGCGGGCGAGGCTCACGACTTCGTCGAACGGTACGCCGAACTTGGCGGTCTTCTCGCCGGTCTTGGTGTAGGGGTGCGTGTCCGCGCCCACGTCGGGGTTGACCCGGATCCCGACGGAGGCCTGCGTTCTCGCGTCCCGAGCGGCGGCGATCACGGCGTCGAGCTCGCTCGCCGACTCGATGTTGAGAAAGCCCACGCCCACGCGCATCGCCTCCGCCAGCTCGGGCCGGGTCTTGCCGACGCCTGAGAAGACGATCCCCTCCCGATCGAACCCGGCGGCGAGCGCGCGCTTGAGCTCGCCCGCCGAGACGATGTCGGCTCCGGCGCCGAGGGCTTTGAGCACGCGCAGCACGCCGAGGTTGCCGTTCGCTTTGACGGAGTAGCAGATGCGGTGCGGGACGTCCTTGAGGGCGTCCTGCAGCGCGTGATATTGCGCGCGGATCAGGTTGGCGCTGTAGACGTAGACCGGCGTGCCCACGCGCTGCGCGATGGACGAGAGCAGCGCGGGGTCGAACCCTAGTACGCCTGCGCCCATGCTTGGGAGGAGTGTGTCGCCATTGTCGCGCAAGATAGCGGCGTGCTGCTTCACCCGGTATTCCACCGCCGCGGCACGGAGTTGCATGGCCCGGCTCCGAAGACTAAGCTGTCGAAAAGGAGTCCTCTCATGAGAAAGAACCTCGGTCTGCTGCTCCTCGGCATTTGGCTCACTATCCACGGCCTTACGCAGGTGGTGAACTTTAGCTTCTCGGGCCTCGGCACGGTGATGGCCATCCTGGCCATCGTCGCCGGCGTCCTGATTATCGTGGGTCGGTGAGCGAGGCCGCAGCGACCCCTCCGTGATACGCGTTCGAGCCGTGGACCCGTCCGATGCAGCCACCTGGCTTCACCTGCGGCGGGCTCTCTGGCCGGAGGGCATGGAAGCCGACCACCGCGAGGAAATCGCTCAGTTCTTTGCCGGCCAAGCGCCCGAACCCCTCGCCGTGCTCCTCGCTGAGGACGGTGGCGGTCATCCGGTGGGTTTCGCAGAGCTGTCCATTCGCGCCTGCGCCGAGGGCTGTCGCAGCAACCGCGTGGCCTACCTGGAGGGATGGTTCGTGGTGCCGCAGGCTCGTCGACACGGTGTCGGCCGAGCCTTGATCGCCGCGGCGGAAGCGTGGGGACGCTCGCAGGGCTGTCGTGAGTTTGCGTCCGATGCGGAGCCGGACAACGAGATCAGCACCGCCGCCCACGGAGCCCTCGGGTTCAGCGAGGTTGGTCTCGTTCGATGCTTCCGCAAGGATCTGTAGTGCTGAAGCTCCCTTGCGCTGGCGGGCGAGTCGCCTGCAGCTTGAGCTTGATGCGCCTGGAAATGGTCCGCTTCTCCTTCGGGATTTGCGCGCTCCTCGTTCCCTCGGTCCTCGGCGCCCAGGACTCCACCCGCAATCCGTGCGAGGGTGCCCCGACGGTCATCGAAATGCGCCGCTGCATGTCACGCGGGCTGCAAGCGGCTGAGCGGGATCTGCAGCGCTACCTCGAGGCGGCACGCCGCCGCGCGGCCAACCGCGCGCTGTTGGACAGCGTGCAAACAGCCTGGAAACAGTACCGCGATCTCGCTTGCCGCGCCGCGGGCGGCGAGGGCAACCGAGCGAGGCCGGCGGTGCTCGGCTGCCTGCTGGACCTCACTCGGCGCCGCATCCACGAGCTGTACGAACACTACCTGCGGGCGAGCGATACCGCGCTCCCGCAACCGAGGCCGTAGCACGAAAGGGCTTCACCATGTGCCGGAACATCAGGCGTCTGCGACATCCCGCCCGTCAACCCACCGACCACGAGCTACACGACGCGGCGCTGCAATTCGTCCGTAAGATCAGCGGTTTTCACGCGCCGTCGCACGCCAACGAGGCCGTGTTCAATACCGCCGTGCGCGATGTGGCCGCCGCCGGTCGCGTGCTCTTCGAGTCGCTGCATGTCCGCAGCGCCGCGACGAAAGCAGCCCTGTGACGCCGGGAGATGAGATCTATCCCTTCGTGGACGTCGCCTGACCGCGAGCGCCTTAGTACGCCTGCGCCCACACCGCTTCCGCCACGCTCGGACGCCCGCACCACATGCACGTCTGGGGCGCTTGGGGCGACCGGAACTCGGGATCGGGGAGCACACGGATCGTGGCGCCCGTGGCCTGCTTGATCTGCGCCTCGCACTCGCCCGAGCCGCAGAACCCACCATAGGCGAAGCCGCCTTTGCCCTTCATGAAGTCGAGGAACTGCTGCTTGGTGACGCCGCGGATCGAGTTCGCCTCGCGCCGGTCCTTGGCGTTCCGGAACAGCGTCGCCTGAATCTCGTCGAGCGCTGCTGCCGACCGGGCGGCGATGTCCTCGCGCTTGGTCGGCGCTTTGCCGCCGGTGCGCCGCGCCGCCATCACCTGCCCCGCCGCCACGTCGCGGGGCCCGACTTCCAGTCGCAGCGGCACCCCCTTCGCCTCCCATTCGAAGTATTTTGCCCCCGGCTTCACGTCCAGGCGACCGTCGAGCACGACGCGCAACCCGGCCTGCGCGAGCTCGACCCTGATTTTCTCCCCCACACCCAACACCTGAGACCGTTCTTCTTCCGACTTCCAGATGGGCACGATCACGACCTGCACCGGCGCCAGCTTGGGCGGGCACACGAAGCCGTTGTCGTCGCTGTGGGTCATGATCAGCCCGCCGATCATGCGCGTCGACACGCCCCACGATGTGTTCCAGACGTGCTCCAGACCACCCGCCGCCGTCTGATACTGCACGCCGAACGCTTTCGCGAAGTTCTGGCCCAGGTTGTGTGACGTGCCCGCCTGGAGCGCCTTGTTGTCCTGCATCAGCGCCTCCACGGCGTAGGTGCGCAGCGCGCCCGCGAACTTCTCGCTCTCGGTCTTGCTGCCCGTGAGCACCGGCATCGCCATCCATTCTTCCTGGAACTTGCGATAGACGGCGAGCATCTGGCGCGCCTCGGTCTCCGCTTCGGCTTCGCTCGCGTGCGCGGTGTGCCCCTCCTGCCACAGGAACTCCGTCGTGCGCAAGAACAGCCGCGTCCTGAGCTCCCAGCGCACGATGTTGCACCACTGGTTGAGCAGCAGCGGCAGGTCGCGGTAGCTCTGGATCCATTTGGCGAACATCGCGTAGATGATGGTCTCGGACGTGGGGCGCACGACGAGCGGCTCCTCGAGCGCCGACTCGGGATCGGGCATAAGGGTCTGCCCCCCCCCGCTCTTCGCCGTCGCCTTGAGCCGCGTGTGGGTGACGAGCGCCACCTCTTTCGCGAACCCCTCGATGTGCTCCGCCTCCTTCGCGAGGAAGCTCATGGGAATGAAGACGGGGAAGTAGGCGTTTTCGTGACCGGTCGCCTTAAACATGTCGTCCAGGGCGCGCTGCATCAGCTCCCACAGCCGAAAGCCGAGGGGCCGGATCACCATGCAGCCGCGCACCGGCGAGTAATCCGCCAGCTCGGCCTGCATGATGACGTCGTTGTACCACTCGCTGAAGTCCTGCGCGCGGGGGGTGATCTTCTGGGCTTGCGCCATCAGCGAAAGAATCCGTTCAAGAGCTTCGCGATCGGCACCTTTTCCTCCTTGCTCGCCCGCAAGTCCCGCACGACCGCGACCTGCGCCGCGCGCTCGTCCGGCCCGATGATGACCGCCCGCGGCGCACCCCGGGCCGCGGCGAGCTCGAGCTGCTTGCGTACGGCGGCGTGCCGCAGCCCGTATTCGACCGCGACCCCGCGGTCGCGCAGCTGGTGCGCCAGCGCCAGCACGGGCGCGACATCTTCGCCGCTCACGGCGACTAAAAAGGCGTCGAGCCGCGCCGACGCTTCGAAGGAGCCCTTGCGCTCCCGCAACAATTCGCCCAAGACGACGTCTCCCATGCCGAACCCGAGCGCGGGGAGGTCCACCCCGCCCAGCGCCTTGAGCAGCCCATCGTAGCGCCCGCCGCCGCAGATCGCTCGGAGCGACTTCCCGGCGTCGAACAGCTCGAACACGAGCCCGGTGTAGTAGGCGAGCCCGCGGACGATGGTGAGGTCCACCTCGACGAAGTCGCCCAGACCCATCGCGTGCAGCGCGCCCAGCGCCTCGCTCAGCGGTCCTCCGACATCTTCCCCACCCGGCAGCTTCGCGAGCGCTCCCCTCACGGCGTCGATCCCCCGCAGCGCCGCGACCTGGCGGACACTGTCGCTCGTGATCTGCTTCGGGTTGCGCTCGCTCTTGTCGATCGCGGCGAAGGCGGCGGGGAGCTCCGCCTCGCTGATTCCGTGCCCCACGAGAAGCGCGCGCAGCACGCGGCGGTCGGAGACCCGCAGCTTCACATCCTGGGGCCCGAACCCCAACGCCCGCACGATGTCCACGGCCGCTGCCATCAGCTCCGCATCGGCGAGCGGTCCCGCCTCGCCGATCAGGTCCATGTTCAGCTGGAAGTGCTCCCGCAGCCGGCCCCGCTGCTGCCGCTCGTAGCGGAACAGCTGCGGGATGGAGAACCAGCGGATCGGCTTTTTCAGAGCCTGGGCCCGCGCCCCGACCATGCGGGCGAGGGTCGGGGTCATCTCGGGCCGCAGCGCCACGCGGCGGTCTCCCTTGTCCGTGAACTCGTACAGCTGGCCCACGATCTCCTCCCCGCTCTTCTGCGTGTACAGCTCCAGGGGCTCGAGGGGGGGGCCGTCGTACTCCTCGAACCCGTACCGGGTGGCCACGCTGCGCCAGGTGGTGAAGATGTAGTTGCGAAGGGCGAGAGCGTCGGGGTAGAAGTCGCGGAAGCCTGGTAACGCTTGTCCTTGCATCGCAACAATTTAGCCGACGGCCGCGAACCCCGGCAAGCGCGCCAGCGCGTCGCCCACTGTGTGGAACGACCCGGTCACGACGACCGTCGCGGCGCCCTCCTCCACCCGCTCGAGCGCGCGGTCGAAGTCCGGCTCGAACAGCGCGGCGACCCGGTGGTGCGCCAGCTCCGTCTCCAAGGCCCCCAGGCTCCAGCGCCGGCTCGGCGGCGCGGAGGCGGGCGTCGCGAACACGAACCGATCGATCTCCGGCGCCAGGATCGTGATCATCCCGATGTAGTCCTTGTCTCCCAGCACCCCGACGAGCGCATGGCGGGGTCTCGGGGGCCCCACCTGGCGTAGCGTCTCCGCCAGCACACGCGCGCCGTCAGGGTTGTGCGCGACGTCGTAGATCCACCGTCCCCTCACGTCGAACCGACCGGGCGCATAGGCGTCCGCGAAGCCCTTGGGCCACTCCTCGCCGGCGAGGCGCGGGGGGGGGGACCCGAACGGCGGCCGGAGGGCGTCGAGTGCCGCGAGCGCCACCCACGCATTGGCCTCCTGGTGGGCGCCGAGCAGTCCGAGCGGCCCGCCGGCCGGCCGCGACGTATCCACGAGCACCACGGGCTTGGCACGCCGGCTCTCGGCCTCGGTGACCAGCACCTCGCGCAACGCGGGGTCGCGCTCACCGGTGATGAACGGCACGTCGGGCTTCGCGATACCCGCTTTCTCTCGGGCAATGGAAGCGAGATCGGGACCCAGATACTCGGTATGATCGCGCGCGATCTTCGTGACGACGCTCGCCAGGGGCGTGATCACGTTGGTCGCGTCGAGCCTTCCCCCCAGGCCGACTTCGACGATGGCGATGTCCACCCCCCGTGCCGCGAGGTCGGCGAAGGCGATGGCCGTGGTCGCTTCGAAGAAGCTGGCGTCGAGTCGCTCGATGTGCGGCCGCAGGAACGCGGTCCATTCGGCGAAGGCGTCCGCATCGATCGGGACGCCGTCCACGACGACCCGCTCCCGCACCGACACGAGATGAGGCGAGGTGTAGGTCCCGACGCGGAACCCTCGGGCGCTCAGGGCGGCGGTGATGAGCGCGCAAGTCGAGCCCTTCCCGTTCGTGCCGCCGACGTGCACCGAGGGGAAACGCCGCTCGGGAGCCCCGAGCACGTCAAGCAGAGCCTGAACGGGGCCCAGGCTCCACTTGATACGGCCTGCTTGTCGCGCGAAGAGAAACCGGCAGGCGTCCTCGAAGGACAGCCGGCTCAGTCGGCGGCCTCCGCCGGCTGCCGGCCAGCCATGTGCCGCAACAGTCGCGCGGTGGTATCCCGCAGCTCGCTGCGCGGTACGACGCCGTCCACCATTCCGTGCTCCAGGAGGAACTCGGCAGTCTGAAACCCCTCGGGGAGGTCCTGCCCGATCGTCTGCTTGATCACGCGGGGCCCAGCGAATCCCACGACCGCTCCCGGCTCGGCCAGGATCACGTCCCCCTGCATCCCGTAAGAGGCCGACACGCCGCCGGTGGTGGGATTCGTGAGGATCGAGACGAACGGCACCCGCGCCTGCTGCAGCCGGGCGATCTCCACCGACGTCTTGGCCATCTGCATCAGCGACAGCACGCCTTCCTGCATGCGCGCCCCTCCCGAGGCCGAAACGACAATCAGGGGAATGACCTTCTCAACCGAGCGCCGGGTGAGGCGCGCGATCTTCTCACCTACGACCGAGCCCATAGAGCCGCCCATGTAAGCGAAGTCCATTACCGCGAGGTCGATCGGCATGCCGTCCAGGCGGGCGTAGCCGGTGCGGACCGCCTCGAAGCCACCCGCCTTCTTGGTCGCCAGCTCCAGGCGCTCGGGGTAGTTCTCGAACTGGAGCGGGTCGGCCGAGCGCAGCTTGCCGTCGAGCTCGTGCCAGGAGCCTTCGTCTACCAGCAGGTCGATGTATTCTTGGGCGGTGATGCGGCGATGATAACCACAGTTGGGGCAGACGTTCTGGGCACTGACGAACCGCTCCTTGATGTCGATATGCCCGCACTCGTCACATTTCTCCCAGGCGTCAGCCGGAATCTCCAGCCGGACCCGTTCCGACGCGCGCGGCTTGCGTTCCTTTTTGAACCAGGCCATTCGTGCCATAGGGGGGTTGAGGCGACAATTTGGGAGGGGCCCCCCGACTGCGCTAGGGCTGCTCCCCTAACCTACTGTCACAAATCGACATACCCGGAAAGCCGCGACTCCCACGCGACCCGCAGACTGATCCCTACCGCGAGGCAGCACGTCAACAGGAACGATCCGCCGTAGGAGAAGAACGGCAGCGGGATGCCGGTCACGGGGAGGAGGTTCACGGTCATCCCGACGTTCTCGACGATGTGGGTGAACAACAGCGCGGCACAGCCGAACACGCACAGGCTCGAGTAGGGGTCGGTGGCGCGTCGCGCGATGCGCAGCAGGATGGCGATCAGGGCGCCGAACAGCGCCAACGCCAAGATCACCCCCACGAATCCCAGCTCCTCTCCCACGACTGAGAAGATGAAATCGGTGTGTTGCGCGGGGAGAAACTCGAGCCGCTTCTGGGTGCCGAGGGTGAACCCTTTCCCCAACAACCCGCCCGACCCGATCGCTACTTTCGACTGAATCACGTGCCATCCCGTCGCCCGGGGATCGACCTCGGGATTGAGAAACGCGAGCAGACGGTTCTGCTGGTAGGGGTGGAGGTGCTTCCAGAACGGCAGGGCGATCACACCCGTCACCACATTGACGAGCATCACGGTGAGCCCTTCCCATACGTACGGTCGCCACCACAGGAGGAGACCAAATAAAAGCACGATCCACGCCCCCCACACGAGCGTGGAGACCGCGAGCACCAAGCCGATAACGGGCGAGGCGAGGAGGAACAGGATGGTGGGCTTGGTCCCCGCCCAGAACAGCATCGCGAACATGATCGCCACGAAGACCAGGGAGCTCCCCAAATCCGGCTGGAGCAGCACGAGGAGGACGGGCGCGCCCGCCACGGCGCACGGGTACGCGAGCTCCCGGAGGGTGACTGGCCCTTCCCGTCGCGCGGCGAGCCAGCGGCCGAGCATCAGGATCACCGCGAGCTTGGCGAGCTCTGCGGGCTGGCCGAGGCGGACGCCCCCGATGGATGCCCAGGAGCGGCTGCTTGCCGCAGTCCCCGCACCAGAGCCTACGAGCAGGGTCAGGAGCAGCAGCAACACCGCCACCGCGTAGGCGTAGGGCGTCGCCCATTCCAGCAGCCGCGGCGACATGCGGAACATCGCAAGAGCCGCCACGCCGCCCAACAAGAGCCAGACGAGCTGGCGCTGCCAGATCGTGGCGGCGATCGTCAGCACGTCGGTCTGGCCGGCCGAGTAGACGGTCGCGAGGCCGTACGCCGCGAGTGCGGCCACGACGGCGGCGAGCGGCCTATCGATCTCGCGAAGGGGGGGTCGCATGACCGGTGTCGGGGGCGACGGTGTCGGGCCGCGCTCCGGGGACGGGCAGCGTGGTGTCCGGCGCAGCGGGCTCCAAGGGAGAAAGGGGGACGGTGGTGTCCGCCGCCGCACCGGGAAGCAGCTGCATCGGGTGGGGAGCGGTATCGGTGGGCAGGGTGAGCCGGATATCCGGGGCTTCGGTCGAGTCGGCGCCCAGATAGCGGGCGATCACCCGGGCCACGAGCGGGGCCACGTACGGGCCCTCCCGTGCGAACTCCACGATGGCGCCGACCACGATTTCCGGCTTGTCCGCCGGCGCGAAGCCGATGAACCAGCCGTGGGGGGGGCCGTGGGGGTTCTGAGCCGTTCCCGTCTTGCCGGCGATCGTGATGGTGCCGAACCGCCCGGCGGCGCCGCGGGCGGTGCCCCGTTCCACCACGCTGATCATCGCCTGGCGCAAGCCGGCCAGCTGGCCCGGCGTGAGCCCGAGACTCAGGTCGCTGGCGGGGGGATGGACGAGGTAGGGCGGCCGCTCGCGCCCGTCGGTCGCCAGCATCTGGTAGAACCGGACCATGTTGACGAGGGTTTGCGCGTTCTCGCCCTGTCCGATGGCGAGATTCAGCGTGACGGCCGCGGTCCAGCGGCGGGCGCCGTACAGCCGGTCGTAGTACTCGGGACCGGTCGGGAAATCGGGCCGCATCTCGCCCGGGAGGTCCACCCCGGTAGGCGAGCGGAAGCCCCAGGCGTTCGCGTCCTCGAGGAGAGAGGTGAGGCCGAGCTTCAGGCCGAGCTGGTAGAAGTAGACGTCGCAGCTCTGCGTGATCGCTTCGGTGAGCGTCAGGGCGCCGTGCCCGTCCGCCATCCAACAGCGGAAGAAGCGGTTGCCGTACTGCAGGCCGCCGCGACAGGCGATGGGCATGCGGCTGTTTAGGGTGACCAGGCCCCGCTTCAGCGCCATGGCCGCGATCGCGAGCTTCCACGTCGAGCCGGGCGGATAGCGCGCCTGGATGGCGCGGTCGAACAGCGGATGGGCGTCGTTCTCGTTCAGGTGCCGCCAGTACTCGGGATCGACCCCTCCCACGAAGGCGTTGGGATCGAAGCCGGGCGCGCTGTACAGGGCGAGGATCTCGCCGGTGTTGGGGTTCATCGCGACGACGGCGCCGCGACGTCCTGCCGGGAAGATGCGCGCGACGTAGCGCTGCAGCTCCAGGTCGATGGTCGTGTGGATGGGGCTCCCGGGCACCGGGGCGAGTATCGGGGCGGCGCCTGCCTCGCGCACCACGTGACCCAGGGCGCTCACTTCGACGAACCGCAGGCCGTCGGCGCCACGCAGCGAGTCGTCGTACGCGCGCTCCAGGCCGTCCTTCCCCACCAGCCCGCCGAGCCGCACCCCGGCGAAGCGGTGCTGCGCGCGCTCGGCTTCGGTGACCTCGCCGATGGCCCCCGCGAGGTGAGCCGCGATCGCGCTATCGGGATAGTACCGCTTCGGCTCGGGCTGGATCAGCAATCCCGGGATGACGAGGCGGTGCTCTTCGAGCTCCGACACGACGGGGAACTTGGCATCCGACAGCACCAGCGCCGGCAAGTACGGGGCCCGCCGATAGCGCGCCAGCACCTTCTTCGTGGTGGCGCTGTCGAGCTTCAGGATCGGTGCGATACGCGTCAGCGCCGCACGGATCACCGACTCGTTGCCCGGGAGCAGCGACACCGTGTAGCCTGGCACGTTCTCCGCGATGATCTTGCCGTTGCGGTCGGTGATGATGCCGCGCGGCGCGGGCAGGGGGATCGGGCGCAGCCGGTTCGTCTCCGATTGCAGCTGGTACTTGCCATGCTCGAGGATCTGCGCCCTGAAGAACGCCACGACCAGCGCGCTCAGCGCCACCCACAGCACCGCGCGGGCGACGGCCAGGCGCCGCGCCACCAGGTGGGGATGGAAGGCGGTCAGGCGTCCCCCAGCCGGATCGCGAGCTCGCGCCGGAACAGCCACAGCACGACCACCCCGCTGAGGGCCGTGGTCAAGCTCTGGATCGGGGACCACACCAGCAGCTCCCACCCCAGCATCCCGCCCTTCAGCTTGCCGGAGAGGATGGCCACGAGGAAATTGCGGACCCACGTCCCCACGAAGAACAGGCAGCTGTTCACGAACAGGTTTTCGGCGAAGAACACCACTTTGCTGAGAGCGGAGAGGTAGCCGACGATGGTGTGCGCCAGCGCGCCCGCGCCGAACGAAGCCGGCGTGAGCGCGTCGCGCAGCAACCCCACGAGGAATCCCGCCCCGGCGCTCTTCCCCGGGCGCGCGCGGATCGTATAGATCAGGAGCGCGAGCAGCAGGAAATCGGGCGCCGTGCGGTCGTCGCCGAGCCGCGTGCGCAGGGAGAACTGGAGCGCGACGAGGCCGAGCAGGATGACGAGGAAGCGGTACTTGTCGGTGCGTCTCACGGCATCTCCCCGGCGCTCTCGAACGCCGCGCGTACGTCTCCGCCACCCGTCGCTCCTGCGGCCCGCGACCCCACGAGAATCATGACGTGGGAGACGGCGGCGGGGTGCACGGCGGGACGTAGTAAGTAGGTGCGCTCCCACCCCGCGGCTTCCCCTGCCAGCCCGACGACGGTGCCGAGCGGGATACCCCGGGGGAACACGCCGCCCAGGCCGGACGTGAGAATGAGCGTGCCGTTGGCCACGAGCTGCCGGTAGGGCACGCCCCGCAGCTCGAGCAGCCAGCTGCGCGGACCCTCGGTGCCGTGGGGCGCGACGATGCCGTACACGCTGCCGTCCGCCGCCATAGCGCTGGCGCGGAACTCGGGGTGCGCCCAGGTCACGACGACGCTGGTCCGGTCGTCCACGGCGCTCACGATGCCCACGAGCCCTTCAGGGCTCACCACGGCGCTGAGCGGCCGCGCGCCCAGCCGCTTCCCCGCCGAGACCACGAGCGCGAGGGCACCGGTCGGCAGCGACTGGGGCAGCACCTCGGCCGCCACGTATCCCGACCCGAGCCGCTGCCCCAGCCCGAGCAGGCTCCGCAACCGGGCGTTCTCATTCCGCAACTCCGGCAGGAAGGTGGCGGCGAGCACGGCGGAGTCGCGCTGCACGGTCACGGCCTGATACCGTGTTAGCGAGGCCGCGAGCAGCTGCGTCTGCTCCTGGAGGGCCAAGAGCGGTGCCAGCACGGTCTGGCGCAGCACGCGCGCCAGGGGGTCGCGCACCCGGTCGGGGAGGCTCATCGCGGAGACCGACAGCAGCACGCACACCATCAACAGCAGCCAGTCGGCCCTGGACGCGTAGCGATCGGATCCCAGCGCCATCGCGCTACCTGGTGAGGACGTTGCGGTACTTCTCCGGATCGTCGAGGATGCGGCCGGTGCCCCGCACCACGCAGGTCATGGGATCCTCGTCGAGGTGGATGGGGAGGCCGGTCTCCTGCTGCAGCAGCACGTCGAGGCCCCGGATCAGCGCGCCGCCGCCGGTCATGACGATCCCCCGGTCCACGATGTCGCTCGCGAGCTCGGGAGGGGTGATCTCGAGGGCGCGCCGCACGGCGTCCACGATCTGCTGGATCGGCTCCTGGACCGCCTCCCGGATCTCGCTCGAATGCACCCGCACGATCTTGGGAATCCCGGACACCAAGTCCCGGCCCTTCACCTCCATCTCGCGCTCCTCGCCGACCGGCGCGGCCGAGCCGATCTGGATCTTGATCTGCTCCGCGGTGGGCTCGCCGATCAGGAGGTTGTAGTTCTTGCGCATGAACTGCACGATCGCCTGGTCCAGCTCGTCGCCGCCGGTGCGGATCGAGGTGTCCGACACGATCCCCGACAGCGCGATCACCGCGATCTCGGTCGTGCCGCCGCCGATATCGATCACCATGTTGCCTGTCGGCGTCTCGACCGGCAGCCCTACGCCGATCGCGGCCGCCATCGGCTCGGCCACCATGTAGACCTCTTTCGCTCCGGCGGATTGCGCCGAGTCGCGCACCGCCCGCTTCTCGACCTCCGTGATGCCGCTCGGCACGCACACGATCACCTTCGGCTTCACGCGGAACAGGTGGCGGTCGATGATCGTCTTCAGAAAGAAGCGCAGCATCTTCTCGGTGACGTCGAAATCGGCGATCACGCCGTCCTTCAGGGGCCGCACGGCGATGATGCCGTCGGGGGTGCGCCCCAGCATGCGCTTCGCCTCGAGCCCGATGCCTTTGATCTTACCGGTGGCCTTCTCGATCGCCACGACCGATGGCTCATTCAGGACGATGCCTTCGCCCTTCACGTAGACGAGCGTGTTGGCCGTGCCCAGGTCCACGGCGATCTCGTTTGCCGGGCTCCAGACGCCAAGTTTGAAGTTCGGCCAGCGTAGTGGCACGAGTCGTCGGCTGAAAGAGTTCGGCGGGCGCGGGACTTCAGGCGCCTCAAGCTAATGAAATGCGTAACCCCAAGCAAGGATGATGCTTGACGCGGCCTCCTCAGGACCCTCGTGCCGCCAGTGCCGCCTCAATGCGACGGTCGGGGATGAGCCACACGACGGCCACCAGGACGTACACGGCGCAGGCGAGCCATGGGCGAACGAAGGCGAGCGGAATCGCCGCCACGTAGAGAACGACTGACGCCTTGCCCTTGAAGTCGCTCCCCAGGGCGGTGGCGAGCGCGGAATCGCTGCCGTGCAGGGCGATCAAGGCGCGCGTGAGGATGAAGTACGCCAGCGCAGCGAGCAGCAGCACCGCCCCGTACAACGCCACGGGCCGCGTCGCGAAATGGCTCTCGCCCATCCAGCTCGTAACGAAGGGCGTCAGCGACAACCAAAACAAGAGATGCAGGTTCGCCCACAGAACCCGACCGTTGACGTGGCGGACCGCTTGGAAGAGGTGATGGTGATTGTTCCAGTAAATGCCGAGGAACACGAAACTGAGCGCGTAACTCGAGAACACCGGGAGCACCGGCCGCAGCGCCGCCCAACCGGCGCCCTGCGGCTCCCTCATCTCGAGCACCATGACGGTGATGATGATCGCGATCACCCCGTCGCTGAAAGCCTCCAGCCGCTGCTTGCTCAATCACTACCTCTCTGGCTCGCCGTGCCCCCCCCCAAATCCCTCCGGTAGGCCACGAGCGTGGTGTCCCCGATGTGGACGAGGGGCAACCTGGTGGCAAGCTCGTTCAGCGCGCGGAACACCCCCGGGCACGCCGGCGAGTAGTCATGCCACAGCACGAGGCCACCGGGCCGCGCCATGCGCAGCGCCTTGGCCGTGTCGCTCACCACATACGAGTACGCGTGCGAGCCGTCCACGAAGACCACGTCGCACGAATCCACGTAGGGCGTCTCGTCGAACCGCTTGCTGTCCCCATACAGCTGGGTCACACGGCCCGCGACCTCGGTGCCCGTGTAGAGGAAGCGTGTGAAGCTGGACTCTTGCTTGGCGTATGCCTCGGCGGTCCGGTCGTCGCCCGCCTCCGACCGGTAGGCGTCGAGCTGGTCCGGGGCGAGCGTGAGCGTGGTCACGGTGCCGTCGGCCGGTTGGTTCTTCGCCCACAGATAGGCCGTCTTCCCGGTACAGGTGCCGAACTCGAACAGGCGCCGTGTATCCTTGGCGAGCACCGCGAGGATCCACGACTCCGTGTCCGAGGTGCCACCCGGCACCCGGATGGTGGCGCGGCCGATGTAGGTCACCTCCGCCGCGCGGGTGGCACCGAGCTCGTCGGGCTGAAACCGCGGATCGAGCCGCTCGATCGGTACCTTGCGAATGGGCCAGCGTCGCAAGATGCCGCGCTGCCGCTGGCGCGCGCGCAGCACGAGCCACTCTCGAGTGGTGATCGCGAGGAGAACGGCGAGGAGCAGCGCGGCGAGCAAGAGGAGCATGCGCCGCCCTCAGTTGACCTTCAACACGTCCTCGACAAACGTCAGAGTCTTGGTCTCGACCCACGGCGCCGATACGGCATCGACGCCGATCGTGCCGAGGCGGTCCGTGGTGGCCGTCACGACTCTTCCCCTGGCGGGAGACTGCTTGATGTCCCGCTGCACCAGGATCCCGCGGCGCGGATCGAACTTGAACATGAGCGCCGAGGCGAGGGCCCTCTTCGGAGTGAACGACAAGGCCACGCTGGGATAGGCGTCGTCCCGCTCCGTATGGTCCCGGGTGGAGGCCTCGTGCCCGGCGTTCTTGAGCTCGACCATGAAACTGTCCAGCACCGGCCGTACGACGGTCCGGAGACGGTCCGCGCAGGACCGTCGTTTTTTGTCTGCTTCGCCGTCCGTTTTGGACACGGGCTCGCCGCTCGCCTGGCGTGAGGCGTACGCCGCAAGGAGGGAGCGCAGCTTCGCTATGGTTTCGTCGGTCATCGGGTGGTCCCGGCACGTGGACGCTTGCGAATATGGGGTGGCGCTGGCGTCATTCGGAAGCGAGCAGGCCGATCGAGCGCGGCACCACGGCGCGGTCGCCGTGTGGAAAGGCCCGCGCAACGAGCTGGGCGGCAGACTCCCCTTCGAGACGTTTGGGCACGGCGGGATGGTGAACGCCGGCCGCCAGCAGTCGAGCGAGCGGCCCGAGCAGGCCCGTCGTAACGGCCTGCTCGAGCGCTGGCGCTCGACCCTCGATCTGGTCTCCCGCGATGCGAGCCGCCGCCTCGTCGAAGAGGCTTACCTCCAGCTTTTCTCCTATGGCATCGTACAGGGCGGTTGGCATCGGCCGCGCCAACGATTTCATGGCGTCGTAGCCTCGGGTGGCCCAGCAGAATTGGCGCTGCAGTCTTTCGTACAATCCCACTTCCGGCAGTGCCTGGGCACGGTCACCGGTGGTGGCCGCAGCCTTCTCCACTAAAGGCCACGCCAGCTCCGGCCGGCCTGTACAAAGGTAGACCTCCGCCCTGGTCATGAGCGCAGTCACCTGGTGCCGCCACAAGCTTGAGCGCTGTGCAGCGTCCTCACACAATGCCACGGCCTTTTCAGCTTCCGGCAGGCTGCCCAAGACCAGGGCAAATCGAGCGATGGTGGAATACGCCTCTACCGAGGCGCGGGGCGAAGACAGGGCTTCCAGCGGCTCCAGCAGCGCGCGGAAGGACCTCGCCGACGCATCGAAGAAAGCCAGGTCCTGGTAGAGATCGGCGAGACACAGGCGGCTGTGGGCGATTGCCGCGGGATGGCCGCAACGTTCGGCAACTGCCACGGCTGCATTCAGGGTTCTGGTTGCGTCTCCGAGTCTTCCCAAGCCTTTGTAACACAAGGCCAGGGTGTTCAAGACCCGGCGCAACTCCACCAGCAGCCCGAGCGATTCCAGGACCGCGGCTGCCTCGGTGAGCCGTGCCACGCCTTGGGCGAGCTCACCCCGCGCCAGCGCGCCGTGTCCCAGCGTGAGGTTCGCCAGCGCAACGGACTCGGGGCTCGCCCCGGACGCGGCGATGCTGGCCGCCAGTGATTCCGCTTGTGCCCGCCCTTCCAAGTCCCCCGCGTCCAAACTGACTTCCAATTGTATGTGGCTGGCTCGCACCAGGAACAGCGCCGCGCCGGCCCGCTCGGCCAGCGCAATCGCCTCCTGCGCCGCCGCGATGATGACGTCGTCGCCGCCCAGACGGGCGCGCTGCAGCGCCTCGACGCGCAGCAGGGCCGCCAGAGCCAGATCGGTCGCGGATGGCTCATCGGGCTGCCAGTCCGCCAGGGCGCTCAGCCCTCGCTGGTACTGACCCGCGGCGACCAGGGAATGCGCCAGCAGCAAGCGGAGCCTGGAACCCGGAGCGACGGGGTAAGCCCGGAGCAGCCGCGTCAGAACCGCTTCGGCTTCCCGCGGAGCGCCTCGCGCGATCGCGACTTCGGCGGCCTGCAGCGCCGTGTCCATGGCTTGCTGCTGCATCCCCGCACAGATGAAATGGTGAACCAGCTCGAGCATCGGCTGGAGGTCGTTCCGGTCCTGAGAGCCCGCGAGGCGCTGGGCGAGCTGCGCATGATGGTACTTGCGCCGGTCGTCCCCCATCGCGTGATACACGTACGCCCGGTGCAGCTCGTTCTTGAACGACAGCCGCCCTTCCTCCACGCGACCCACGCCGCGATCCAGCATCTCGAGTGCCGCTCGCTCGACGGTGCCGTCCCCCAGCCCCAGCAAGGTCGCGAGCTCACTCGGGGCCATCGCTTTGCCCGCCACCGAGAGGATCTGCAGCACGTGCTGCGCGTCGCTCGAAAGGCCGCCGTATTCCCGGGCAAACGCCGCGCGCAAGTCTTCCGGCGGCGTCCAGGCAATCACGATCGCGTCCCCCGAGCTCTCCGCCTGTGCTAGGGACCTCGCCTGGTGGGTCCGCCAGTCCGCCAAGAGCATCTCGATGTGATACGGATTCCCCTGCGCCAGGCGGATGATCGTCTCCCCGATGTGTGGGCTTATTTCCTCGGATTCGGCCGAGAGGTCGCGGATCAGGCTCAAGGCCTGAGATCGATCGAGCGACTGCAGGTGAATCGTTTCCTCCCACACCAATCCGCCGCCCCCCGTCTCCTCGGGTCCCCCCCTCCTGTCCCCCTCGCTCGGCCGGGCTCCGGCGAGAATGAGGGTGGGCAGCCGTTCCAGCCGCCGTGTGACCAGGAACAGCACGTCTCGGCTCGCCGGATCGAGAAACTGCAGGTCGTCGAACGCGAGCAGCACGGGGCCGTTGTCCGCCACCGCTTCCATCATTCGGAGCACGGCCTCAGCCACGCGCAGGCGAATCGAGTCGGTGGGCGCATCGGGCGCCGCGGGGATGCCGGGATAGATCGTTCGCAGGCCCGGACACACTCGGCTCGCCTCGGCCAGCCAGAGCGGCTCCGTGGCGCTGGCCGCCGGATCCCGGCCTAAGGCGGTGATGAGCTCCGAGACGGTCGCATAGGGAATGCCCTGGCCGATCTCCTGACACGGTACCATGAACACCGGCCGGGCGCGCGCTCCCAGGGACGTGGCGAAGCGACGGATCAGCGAGGTCTTCCCGACCCCCGGCGCGCCGGTGATCAAACATGTCTGGTAACCGGCGCCTCGCACGCGATTCCAGATCGCTTCCAGCTGCCCCAGCTCCGCCTCCCGGCCGACGAACACGTATGGCCGGATGAGCCGCTCGGGCAGTGGAGACGGCTGCGCCAGGAAGACGGGTCGCTCGCCGCGTTCCAACCGTCGCAGCAGCCGAGTGATCTCGGGGTTGGGATTGGTGCCGAGCTCGGCCTGGACTCGCCGCACCTGATCCTTCAGCAGCCGCGCCGCGGCCACCGTATCGCCGTCGAGCAGAGCGCGCTCGGCGAGCGCGTACACCGCGTCGATGCACAGGGGGTCCACATCGTAAAGCGCTGCCGCAAGCAGGTGCGTCTCCGACAGCGTGCCCTTGGCGCGCGCCGCCTGAAGCGCCGCCCGGAGGGCGTCCCGCGCCTGGGTCTTGAGCCGCACCCGCGCGCCGTCCACCCAGTGGGCGAATTCGGCGCCGGCATAGTCGTCGAGCCCCTGCAGCAGCTCTGTCACGCGCGCGGGAGCTCCTCCCCCCAGGCCCAGGGAGGAGAGGTCGGACGGCAACTCCGCGAGCAGCTGCACCTCCTGCTCCCGGCCGGTCAGGGCGCCCGTGCCCAGGAGCGACCGAATGGCCAGCAGGGCCTGCGACAGCGAATGACGGCCCTTCTCGGGCGGGACTTCGGGCCAGAACAGATCGACCAGCCGGTCACGCGGGATCGAGCGCGTCCGTCCCTCGAAATGCAGGTAGAGCAGGACGGCGAGGTGTTTCCTGGTCCGGAAGCGGACGGGCGAGCGCCCGTCGCGAACCAGCTGAGGGGAGCCGAAGACCTTGAGCTGAAACGTGTTGAGACCTTGATGAGATAGGGCGGCCACGTTGTCCCTCGTTCAAGGTACCCTCGGGGATGCGGGGTCGTTAGAGGAGCACAGGAAGGGGGGTGACGCTCGATGACGCTGTTCGTGCTGCTGTATGAGGCTCTCTCGAATTACGCCATAGCTTGGTGACGGAACCGCTTCCCGCGCCGTCGGTGTGTGGCGCGGGGAGCGGCCGGCCCGCACTCACACCAGCGTCTCGGGATCGACGAGCGGCAGGCTGAAGGCTTCGGCGACGCCTTGGTAGACGATCTTCCCGAGGGCGACGTTGGGCCCGAGCAGGAGTGCGCGATCCTGCCGGCACGCCTGCTTCCATCCGTCGTCAGTTGGGGCCCAGCCAGACGACCCGCTGCCGGTCGGGATCGAAGAACTCTCGGGCCACGCCGGCGACCTCGTCTTCCGTCAGCGCGGCGATGGTCGCGAGCACCTGGTCGAGACTCTGGTAGGGCTCGCCGTACACCGGGAACCCCGCCAGGCGATACATCCGCGCCGAGGGACTCTCGAGCGAGAGCATCACCTGCCCTTGTGTCTGCTGCTTCGCCTCGGCGAGCGCGGCTCCCACCAGCCCTTCGCGGGCAAGCTTCGCGAACTCCTCGCGGATGGCGTCGACCGCCTGGCGCGCCGTCTTGGGCTGCGTGCCGACGTACACCCCCGCGACGCCGGTCTGCCGGTAGAAGGTGGTGAAGGCGTAGATGGCGTAGGCGAGCCCCAGCTCCTCCCGCACCCGCTGGAACAGCCGGCTGGACATGCCGCCACCGAACACGTTGGACAGCACGAGCAAGGCGTACTTGCGCCGGTCAGCGTAGGCGACGGTGTCGCTGAGGAACACGACGTGGGTCTGAGCGGTGTCCTTGGCGTGCCGGGCTTCGCCGCCGCGCACCGCCGGCGGGATGGCGGGCTCGCGCGGCGCTTTCGGTCGCCCGTCGCCCGCCGCGCGCTCGTACCAGCCCTGCCGGCCCAGCTCCTCGAGCAGCTGCTCGTGCGTCAAATTCCCCGCGGCGGCGATCACGCAGTTGCCCGGGAAGTACGCCTGCGCGTGCAGCTGTTTCAGGTCTGCGGTGGAGAGCGCGCTCACGGACTGGCGCGTGCCGAGAATGGAGAACCCGTAGGAGTGATCGGGCCAGAGCGCCTCGGAGGCGAGGTCGAAGACCTGATCGTCGGGTGTGTCCTCGAGCATGTTGATCTCTTCGAGGACGACGTTGCGCTCGAGCTCGAGGTCCGTGTCCCGCAGCACGGGGCGGCGTACCAGATCGGTGATGACATCGAGCGCGCGCGGCAGGTCGGCGTCGAGCACGCGGGCGTGGAAAGCGGTGGCATCGCGCGAGGTGTAGGCGTCGAGGGAGCCGCCGCGCGCCTCGAGCGCCAGAGCGATGTCCTGGGCGGTGCGGCGCTCCGTGCCCTTGAACACCATGTGCTCGAGCAGATGGGAGACGCCCATCTTGCCGCGCGCCTCGTGTGCGCTCGCGGTCCGCACCCACACCCCGACCGCCGCCGAGCGCACGCTGGGCACGCGCTCCGACACGACCGTCACGCCGTTAGGCTCTCGAGTCTGGAAGATCTCCCGGTCGAGGCCGACGGTCTCCATTTAGCGGGAGCGCACCGGCTCCTGCGCTTCGAGCAGCGCCTTCCGCGACAGGCGCATGCGTCCGCGCTCATCGACCTCGAGCAGCTTGACCCGCACGCGATCGCCCCGCTTCACGACGTCCTCGGTCCGCTCGGTCCGGCCCTGCTGCAGCTCTGAGATGTGGAGCAGCCCCTCCACGCCCGGCAGGATCTCGACGAACGCGCCGAATGCGGTGGTGCTCTTCACGACTCCCTCGTACACTTTGCCGATCTCTGGCTCCTGGACGATCGCCGCCACCATGTCGCGCGCGCGCTCGCCCCCCTCGCCCACGGCGGAGATCGTCACCATCCCGGAATCGTCCACGTTGATCTCAGCGCCGGTCTGCTCCTGGATCCCGCGGATGATCTTGCCCTTCGGCCCGATCAAGTCGCCGATCTTGTCCGGGCGGATCTGCATCGTGATGATGCGCGGCGCGTACTTGGACAGCTGGGAGCGCGGCCGCGGGATCACCTGCTCCATGATGTCGAGGATGTGGAGGCGCGCCTTCCGGGCGCGCTCCAACGCGTCGCTGATGATCTTGAAGTCCAGCCCCTCGATCTTGATGTCCATCTGGATCGAGCTCACGCCCTCGCGCGTCCCGGCGACCTTGAAGTCCATGTCGCCCAGGTGATCCTCGGCGCCGAGGATGTCGGTCAAGACCGCGACGCGGTCTCCCTCCTTGATGAGCCCCATGGCGATGCCCGCGCAGGCGCCCTTCACCGGCGCGCCCGCGTCGAACAGCGCCAGCGACCCGCCGCACACCGTGGCCATCGAGGAGGAGCCGTTCGACTCGAGGATGTCGGACACGATGCGGATGGTGTAGGGGAACTGCTCGTAGGGCGGCAGCAGCGCCTGCAGGGCCCGCTCCGCCAGCGCTCCGTGTCCCACCTCGCGCCGCGAGGTCCCCCGGATCGGTCGCACCTCGCCCGTCGAGAACGGCGGGAAGTTGTAGTGCAGCATGAACGACTTCGTGGTCTCCTGGGCCACGTCGATCGAGTCGATGCGCTGCTCGTCGCTCACCGTGCCGAGGGTCACCGATACCAACGCCTGCGTCTGCCCGCGCGTGAAGAGCGCGGAGCCGTGGGTACGCGGCAGCATGCCCACCTCGCAGGTGATCGGCCGCACGGTGTCGAGATCGCGGCCATCCACCCGCTCGTGGTGCGTCAGCACCTGCTCGCGCATGGTGCGGTACTCGATGTCCTCGATGACCTGGGCGACGTCGCGCCCGTTGTCCGGGAACTCGGCCGCGAGCTGCTCCTGGACGGTCGTCTTGAGCGCCGCCAGCGCCTGCGCCCGCTCCGCCTTCTCAGGGAGGTTCAGCGCCTCGGACACCCGCGCCTCGGCGAGCTGCTTGACCCGTGCCACGAGCTCGGGCGGAGGCTCGACCTTGCTCCACTCCATCTTGGGCTGACGCATGTCCGTCACCAGCTCGGCGGCCGCATCCAGCAGCTCTCGGATCCCCTTGTGCGCCACCTCGAGACCCTTCACGATTTCCGCCTCGGTCAGCTCGAGCGCCCCGCCCTCGACCATCACGATCGAGTCGCGGGACCCCGACACCGTCAGATCGACGTCCGAGAACTCGAGCTGCTGGAACGTCGGGTTGAGGATCCAGGCGCCTTCGACGCGGCCCACGCGCACGGCCGCGATCGGGCCGTTCCAGGGGACCTTCGACATCGTGAGCGCCGCCGAAGCCGCCGTGACCCCCAGCACGTCGGCGTCGTTCTCCTGGTCGGCCGACAGCACGTAAATGAAGACCTGCACCTCGTTCTTGAAGCCTTCGGGGAACAGCGGGCGCAGCGAGCGGTCGGTGACCCGCGCCGCGAGGATTTCCTCGTCGGAGGGGCGCCCTTCGCGCTTCAAAAAACCGCCGGGGATCTTCCCGGCGGCGTAGCTCTTCTCTCGATATTCGACGGTCAGGGGAAAGAACGGCTGGGTGGCCACGTTGTCCGATACGGTCACCGCGGCGAGCACTACGGTCTCGCCGAACTGTACCAGACACGAGCCCGCGGCTTGCTTCGCCAGCCGCCCGGCTTCCAGCTTCAGCGTCCGTCCCGCGAAATTACGCTCGACGTGCCTCACTAATGTCGCCTGTCTAGAGCATATGAATAAGCGTCAAGCGCCCGCTGCTCTTCCCGGGGCGCCTGGCGCGACGCCTGTTTGACTAATGGCGGAGACCCAGCTCGTCGATGAGCTGCCGATACCGTTCCAGGTCGGTGCGCTTGAGATACTCGAGCAGGCGGCGGCGCTTGCTGACCATGCGCAGCAGGCCGCGTTGCCCGTGGAAGTCCTTGGCGTGTACCCGGAAGTGATCGGTGAGGCTGTTGATCCGCTCGGTGAGTAGCGCGACCTGAACCGGGGCGGAGCCCGTGTCCCGCTCGTGCTGCCCGTACTTCCTGACCGGCGTCGTCTTGTCGTACATCAGGGCTGTTCCCTAATTCTCATGAGCGCAGTAACTTAGATCCACTGCACCCCTTTGTAAAGCCCCGACCACATGACCGGCGCGCCCACCGATCTCGTCGGCCGATCCCTCGGCCCGTTCCAGTTGGAGCGGCTCATCGGCCAGGGGGGGTTCGCGTGGGTGTTCGTGGGGCGCGACACCGACGGCACCCCGGTCGCGGTGAAAGTGCTGAAGCCGCGCTACGCCGGCGATGCCAACTTCGAAGCGCGGTTCCGCAACGAGAGCGAGACGGCCGCCAAGCTCGAGCACCCCAACATCGTGCACATCCGCTCGGTGTCCAAGACCGGGCCCCACGTCTACTTCGCGATGGACCTGTGCGCCGACAGCCTCGCCGCCCGCCTGGCGCGCGAGGGGCCGCTTCCCGAAGCCGACATCGTCCACATCGGCGAGGACATCGCTCAAGCGCTGGGGTTCGCGCACGCGCAGGGAGTGATCCACCGCGACCTGAAGCCCGACAATATCCTGCTTCGCTCCGACGGCCGCGCCGTGATCGCCGATTTCGGCATCGCCCGCGCGGTCTCGGGGTACGTCGCTTCGACCGGCGTCAACATGGCCATCGGCACGCCACAGTACCTCTCACCCGAGCAGGCGCAGGGGCGCGCCGTCGACCAGCGCGCCGACTTCTATGCCCTGGGCGTGACCCTGTACAAGGCCGCCAGCGGCGACGTGCCGTTCTCGCACTCCGAGTGGTTCGAGCTCGCCCGCATGCACGTGGAGGATCCGCCGCCCCCGTTGCGCAAGAAGCGCTCCGACCTGTCGAAGCGCTTCGAGCGTGTGGTCTTCAAGTGTCTTGCGAAGCACCCCGACGACCGCTACCAGTCGGCCGCCCAGCTCGAGGCCGACCTGGCGGACATCGACGCTCGGGATCGTGCCACGGGCGAGATCGGCCTCGCGCCGCCCGACACGATCAGCCCCCTGCCTTGGGGCCTGATCGCCGCGCTCGCCGTGGGGCTGATCGTGCTGGGCGCCCTGGTGGTGACGCTCATGCGGTGAAGAGACGCCGGATCGCACCCAGGACGCGCTGCACCACGCCCGGCGCCGGGGAGGCGAGGGGGACGGGGGGGGCGGGGGGGGTGGGGGGGGCCCCGACCGCCAGCGCCGCCGCCACCGCCCGGCGCAGGTCTGATTCGAACCGTTCAGGAAACCGCCGCTCGGCGAGCCGCACCTCGAACCCCAACCCACCCTGCACGCCGCCCAGCTCGACGATCCCGGGCGACGCCCGATCGATCACGTCGATCACCGGCCGCAACGCCTCTCGCATCCCGCCTCTCGTATCCCGGTAGTACGCCACCGCCGCCGCGATCACCACTCGCTCGGGGCTGGCGCGCCCCGCGAGGTACTCCTCGAGCTCCCGTCTAACGGGGGAAGACATGGGGGAAGACGCGCAGGAAGTCGTTGCGAAGGGCGACGAGCATGATGCCGACGAGCACCAGGAAGCCGATCTGGGTCAACCGCGTGCGCAGCTCGAGCGACAGGGGCCGGCGACGCACCACCTCGGCGACGAGGAATACCACCTGGCCGCCGTCCAGGATGGGGATCGGCAGCAGGTTCAACACCGCGAGGTTGATCGAGAGGAACGCCATGAAGCCGAGGAAGAAGCCCAGGCCCACGCGCGCCGCCTGCCCGGACACCTGACCGATGGTGAGCGGTCCGCCCAGCTCTTGCATGCGCGGCCGGCGCAGGAACTGCAGGATCACCGCCACACGGCTCGTCGTCTCCCGCCACCCCAGCACGACCGCCCCGACCATGCCGGGAGCCTTGACGAGGGGGCGCGCGGCGAGCGCCCCCACCAGACCGTAGGTGTGCTGCTCCCCCGTCTCGGGATCGGTTTCGGTCTTGCGTTCGGGCACCACGCTCAGCGTGCGCGTCGTGTCGCCGCGCGCCACCGCCAGCGTCACCCGTTGGCCCGGGCGGCCCCGCACGAGCAGCGCGAACTCCCCCCACGACCTCACTGTGTCGCCATCCACGCGTAGGATGCGGTCCCCGGCCTTCAGGCCGGCGCGGTCGCCCGCGCCGCCCGGCTGCACCTGTGCCACCGCCGGCGGTAGGTAAACGGCGAGGCCGCGCGCGAGGCGCAGCCGCGCGATGGTGTCGCCCGCGGCAAACGCCAGCACGATCGGCTCAGCCCGGCCCGCGACTCCGAGGCGCACGGGACTCGGCGCCGTCAGGAGCCGCTCCAGCAGCTGGCCCCACGTCGCGACCGAGTCGCCGTTCACGGCGACGATGCGGTCGCCGCGCCGGAGCATGCCCAGCGGCGCCGCCTCCGGCGGCAACTCGCTCACGCGCACGCTGTCCACCGCCGTGGTCGCGAGGCGGTCGGGGTCGAGCGCGCCGGCGTACGCCAGCACCGTGTACACGACGAACGCGAACACCATGTTCATCGTCACCCCGGCCAGAATGACGACCATACGCTGCCACACCGGCTTCCGGTCGAAGGCACGTGCCGGGTCGACGGGGACCGTCGCCCTCCCCCCCTCGAGCTCCCCCGCCAGGCCTTCGTCTTCCAGACCCGCCATCTTCACATATCCGCCCACCGGGAGCCACGAGATGCAGTACTCGGTCTCCCCCCACCGCACGCTCACGACCGGCCGGCCGAAGCCGAGCGAGAAGCGCAGCACCTGAATCCCCATCCCCTTGGCGGCCACGAAGTGCCCTGCTTCGTGGACGAAGATCAGGACGCCGAGGACGACGACGAGCGCAGCGACGGTCAGGAGCACGCAGCCTCCCGCGCGAGCCGGCGGGCCTCGGCGTCGGCGGCGAGCACGGCCGGGAGCGACCCGGCATCGCGCACGCCGACGCCAGCGAGGACGGCCTCGATCACCTCGGCGATGCGGCCGAAGGTGATCGCGCCGTCGAGGAACCGCTGCACCGCGACTTCGTTGGCGGCGTTGAATGCCGCGGGTGCGGTGCCACCGGCCTGCGCCGCGGCCCGCCCCAAGCGGTACGCCGGGTACAGCTCGGGCTGGACCGGCTCGAAGGTCAGGGTCCCGGCGGCCACGGGGTCGAAGCGCCGGATGCCGGCGTCGGGCACCCGCTCGGGGTGGGTGAGCGCGTACAGGATCGGCAGCTCCATCGTCGGAAACCCCACCTGGGCGAGGACCGACCCGTCCACGAACTCGACGAACGCATGGATCAGCGACTGCGGATGCACGACCACGTCGACCCGCTCGTACGGCACGTCGAACAGGAAGCGCGCCTCGATCACCTCGAGCGCCTTGTTCACGAGGGTCGCCGAATCGACCGTGATCTTCTTGCCCATGCGCCACGTGGGATGGCGCAGGGCCTCTTCGGGAGTGGCGGCGGCCGCGCGGTCCTTCGTCCAGGTGCGGAACGGCCCGCCCGAGGCGGTCAGGATGAGGCGCGCCAGCTCCGTCCGAGGCCGGCCGGTGAGGCACTGCAGCACCGCGCTGTGCTCCGAGTCCACGGGGACGATCTCACCGCCGCCCTCCCGGGCCGCCTGGGTGACGAGCTCGCCCGCCATGACCAGGGTTTCCTTGTTGGCGAGGGCGACCCGCTTGCCGGCGCGCAGCGCGGCCAGCGTCGCCTCGAGTCCCGCGGCGCCGACGATGCCGTTCACGACGATCCGCACGTCGGGTCGGGTCGCCGCTTCCACGAGGCATTCCGACCCTTTCCCCTTTCCCCATTCCCCGTTCCCGCCGTTGACGATCCCGACGTACGCCGGCCGCCATTCCGCCGCCTGCCGCGCCAGTAGCTCCGCGTTGGAATGCGCGGTCAGGGCCACGACCCTGAACCGCTCGCGTTGGCGCGCCAGCACCTGGAGCGCCGAGCAGCCGATCGAGCCGGTCGAGCCGAGGATCGCGACGCCGGCGCTCATACGACGCCAAACAGCCGGAACAGGCCGGCGGTCACGGGAAGAACGAAGTACAGCGAGTCGAGCCGGTCGAGCACGCCGCCGTGGCCGGGGATCAGCCCCGAGGAGTCCTTGAGGCCAGCCTCCCGCTTGAACAGCGACTCGGCGACGTCGCCGACCTGCGCCGCCACGGCGACGAGCAGCGCGACGGCGAGCAGCTTCACCGGGCCGAGCCGCAGCGCCACGCGGTCCAGCACCAGGGGCCCGTACACCAGGGCGGCGACGACGGCGCCGACGACACCGCCGACCGCGCCCGCCCACGTCTTCCGGGGCGACAGCACGGGCGCGAGCTTCGGACCGCCCAGCAGCGTCCCCGCCGCCATCGCGCAGGTGTCGCAGGTCCAGGTGACGACGAGAGGCAGGACCACGAGCGCCGTCGAGGCGAGCGGATGCGCGTCGCTGTGGGCGCCGTGGCGGATCGGGACGGCGAAGGCGAGGAGGGCGGAGGCGTAGAGGCAGCCGAACACCGTGACGGCGACCGCCGTGAGCGGCCGCCCTCCGGGGCCCCGGACCAGCATCGCCCCGACGAGCAGGGCGAGCAGCCACAGGGCGCCGAGCAGAAGCACCGGCTCGGCCCAGTGCAGCGTGGATTCAGTCGCCCAGACCGCCGCGAAGGGACAAGCGGCGGCCGCCACGTAGCCCAGCCCGTCGAGGGGCGCAATGCCTTGGCGGCGCGCCATGTCGTACACTTCGCGCGCGCCCAGCACGCCGAGACCGCCGAGCACGGCGGCCAGCACCCAGCCCCCCGCCCGCAGGACGGCGAGGGCCAGCGCGATCGCCGGCAGCGCGAACGCGATGCGCACGAGCAGATTGCGGGAGATCACGCGGTCACTTTGCCGAACCGTCGATCGCGCTGCTGGTAGTCCAGGATCGCCTCGAACAACACCTGGCGATCCACATCGGGCCACAGCACCGGGGTGATATAGAGCTCGGCGTAAGCGAGCTGCCACAACAGGAAGTTGGACAGGCGCCGCTCACCCGAGGTACGGATCAGCAGGTCGGGATCGCGCCAAGGAGCGGTGTAGAGCTTCTCCCGAACCGACTCCTCGTCCACGTCCTCGAGCCGTCTGGTGCCATCGAGCACGTCCTCGGCGAGCAATCGCGCCGCCCGCGCCAGCTCAGCGCGCGACGAGTAGGAGATGCACAGGTTGAGTGAGAGCCGGCTGCCATCCCGCGTGTCGCGCTCCACGCGCTCGACGGCCTCACGGGCGCCCGGCACCAGGCGCGCGCGGTCCCCGAGCACGTGCACTGCCACGCCCTGCGCGCGGAGCTCGCTCGCTTCGCGCGCGATGTACTCCTCCAGTAGCTCCATCAGCGCCGACACCTCGCTCGACGGGCGCTGCCAGTTCTCCTCCGAGAAGGCAAACAGCGTCAGCACGTCCACGCCGGCGGCGATCGCGCCTTCCACGACCTCCCGCACCGCCTTCATCCCCGCCCGGTGGCCCAGCGGCCGCGGCAGGTGCCGCTCGCGCGCCCAGCGCCCATTGCCGTCCATGATGATCGCGATGTGGTGCGGGACGGCGCCGTTCACGCGGATTTGCGCCAGCAGATCGTCGGGCATGCTCAGACCTCGAGGATCTCGCTCTCCTTGGCCTTCACCACGTCGTCGATCTGCTTGATGTGATCGTCGTGCAGCTTCTGCATGTCTTTCTCGGCGTGCTTCTTCTCGTCCTCGGAGACGTGCTCCGTCTTCTTGATCCGGTTGATCCCCTCGGTGCGGGCGTGCCGCACCGCGACCCGGCCTTCTTCGGCCAGCTTGTGCACCACTTTCACGAGCTCCTTGCGGCGCTCCTCGGTGAGCGGCGGGAGCGGGATGCGGATGATCTGGCCGTCGTTCGACGGCGTGAGGCCGAGTTCCGAGGCGAGAATCCCCTTCTCCACGGCCTTGAGGAGGCCGCGGTCCCACGGCTGTACCGTCAACAGCTTGGGCTCGGGGGCGGCGACGCTCGCCACCTGGTTCAGCGGCAGCTCGTTGCCGTATGCCTCGACACGCACGAGGTCGAGCAGCGCGGTGGTCGCCTTGCCGGTGCGCACGGTCGAGAACTCCCGCTTCACCGCTTCCACCGCCTTGTCCATCAGCTGCTTCGCGTGCTTGGCGTGGTCCGCAAGCGTGGTCATTGCACGATAGTGCCGACGCGCTCTCCCGCGAGCACGCGGGCGATCGAGCCGGGCTGGTTGATGTTGAACACCACGATCGGCAGCCGGTTCTCCTTGCAGAGCCCGAAGGCGTTCGCGTCCATGACCGCGTAGCCGTTCACGATGGCGTCCTGAAAGGAGAGGCTGGGCAGCAACTTCGCCTGCGGGTCCCGCTTGGGGTCCGCCGTGTAGATGCCGTCGACGTTGGTCGCTTTCAGAAGGACCTGCGCTTCGATCTCGAGGGCCCGCAGCACCGCCGCCGTGTCGGTCGAGAAGTAGGGGTTGCCGGTGCCTCCGGCGAAGATTACCGTGCGGCCCTTCTCGAGGTGGCGCACCGCCCGGCGCCGGATGTAGGGCTCGGCGAGCTCCTCCATACGGATGGCCGTCATCACGCGCGTGTCGACCCCCTTCTTTTCCAAGAAGTCCTGGAGGGCGAGCGCGTTGATGACGGTCGCCAGCATCCCCATGTAGTCCGCCGACACCCGATCCATCCCCTGCTGGCTCGCCGTCGTGCCCCGCACGATGTTGCCGCCGCCCACGACCAGGCCCAGCTGGCTCCCCAGCCCGGCGACCGCCTTCAGCTCGTCGCTCAGGCGCTCGATCACGCCGAAGTCGATGCCGCCACCCCCTCCAACCAACGCGCCGCTGTGGCTCCCGGCGAACGCCTCACCGGAAATCTTCAGCAGGGCCCGAGCGTAGGCCAGCTTCCCGGAGGGGGGGGGCACTCAGCCGCCTCCCAGCTCGAAGCGCGCGAAGCGGCGCACCTGCACGTTCTCACCCGTCTGCGCCGCCAGCCCCCGCACCAGGTCCCCCACCGTGCGCGCGTCGTCCTTGACGAACTTCTGCTCGAGCAGCACGCGCTCTTCGTAGAACTTCTTCAGCATGCCCTCGACGATCTTGGCGCGGATGTTCTCGGGCTTCTTTTGGTCGGCCACCTGGGCTTCGTAGATCCGCCGCTCCGCATCCACCACTTCACGGGGGACGTCTTCGATGCGCACGGCGATCGGCGCGGCCGACGCCACGTGCAGGGCCACGTCCTTGGCGAGCTGCCGGAACGCGTCGGTGCGGGCGACGAAGTCGGTCTCGCAATTCAGCTCGACCAGCACCGCCACCTTGCCGTTGAAGTGCACGTAGGCCTCGATGAGGCCCTCCGCGGCATGGCGGCCGGCCCGCTTGTCGGCCTTCACGACGTTCTTCTTGCGGAGCAGCTCGGCCGCCTTGTCGAGGTCGCCGCCCGCCTCCTCGAGCGCCTTCTTGCAGTCCATCATCCCCGCGCCCGTGCGTGCGCGGAGCTCCGCCACGAGCTTCGCCGGAATCTCTTTCACACTCGACACACGTCACCCCTCGCAAAAACGCCGCCCTCACGCCGTGGGGGCCGAGGGCGGCGGTGGTTGATCGCGCGCTGCCCCGGGCGACTAGGCGCCGCCCCCCCCCCCTCCCGCCACCTCCGCCCCTCCCACACCACCCGCCCCCTCCACCCCCCCCACCCCACCGGTCGATTCCGCGGCCGCCGGCGTCTCCTCGGGCTTGAGCCGGGCCGCGATCGCTTCCGGCTTGGGACGCCGTTTGCGACGCGCCGGCTTCTTCTTGCGGTCACCTTCTGCTTCGGCCTCGACGCCGGTCTCCGTGGAGTACGTCACCGCCTCTCCCTCCTCCGCCCCTTCCCGCAGTGGCGACTGGCGCCGTGCCTCGGCGATCACGTCGGAGATCGCCGCCGTGATCAGCGACACGGCCCGTATGGCGTCGTCGTTGCCGGGAATCGGCACCGTGATCAGCTCGGGGTCCGCGTTCGTATCCACGATCGCCACGACCGCGATGCCCAGCTTGTTCGCCTCGGCAACCGCGATCCGCTCCTTCTTGGCGTCCACCACGAACAACGCGCCCGGCAGGCGGTTCATGTTCTTGATGCCCGACAGATACTTGTCGAGCTTGACCCGCTCCCGGTCGAACAGCAACTGCTCTTTCTTGGTGTAGTTCTCGAACTCGCCGTCCGCCGCTCCCTGCTCCAGCTCCTTGAGGCGCTTGATCTGCCGCTTGATCGTCTGAAAGTTCGTGAGCGTCCCGCCCAGCCAGCGCTCGGTCACGAAGAAGGAGCCGCACCGTTGCGCTTCCGCCTGCAGGATGAGCTTGAGCTGCCGCTTGGTGCACACGAACAGCACCCCTTCGCCCCGCAGCACCACGCTGCGGAGCAGCTCTTGGGCCTCCGTGAGCTGCTTCAGAGTCTTCTGGAGATCGATGATGTAGATGCCGGAGCGCTCGGCGAAGATGAAGCGGCGCATCTTGGGGTTCCAGCGGCGCGTCTGATGACCGAAGTGGACCCCGGCTTCGAGGAGATCCTGTAGCTGTGGATGCGTCATGCCCTTCCTTTCTTGGGTTCGGTCCGCCGCTGCCGTCACCTCCGATCGAACCTCGTCCCGCGGACGAGGACCCGCGATCGGATCGGGCAGCGTGAGTGATAAATGCAGCTATCAGCGATCAGGTTTCAGCCGTCAGCAGGCCTGATAGCTGACGGCTGATGGCTGACAGCGTCCTATCGCTTGCTGAACTGGAACCGCTTGCGCGCGCCGGCACGCCCCGGCTTCTTGCGCTCGACCACGCGCGGATCGCGCGTCAGCAGTCCTTGCTCCCGCAGCTTGCGGCGGTGGCGCTCGTCCGCGAGCACGAGCGCCCGCGCGATGCCCATGCGCACCGCCCCCGCCTGCCCCGTGAGCCCGCCGCCCGAGACGATCGCCCGCACGTCGAACGCGCCCAGCGTGTCGGTCGCGGTGAACGGCTGCTGGATATGCGACACCAGCGAAGGGCGCGGGAAGTAGTCGCCCAGGGTGCGGCGGTTGATGTTCCACTTGCCGGAGCCGGGAGTGAGGTACACCCGGGCCACGCTCACCTTGCGCCGGCCGATGGCGTGCCAGCGCAGCTCGGGCGTGATCGCGCTCATCGGGCCCCCCCTCCCGCCCCCGCCTTCGCCCCGGCGAGGACGAGCGGCTGCGGCTGCTGCGCCGCGTGAGGGTGCGCCGGCCCGGCGTACACTTTGAGCATCTGCTTCACGTGCTGACGCGACAGCGTGGTCTTCGGCAGCATCCCCCACACCGCCTTTTCGATGACGCGGTCGGGGTGCTTCGCGAGCAGCGTCTTGAGCGGCGTGAAGCGCTCGTGTCCCATGTAGCCCGTATGGTGGAAATAGCGCTTCTGCTCGAGCTTGCGCCCCGTGAGCTTGACGCGCTCCGCGTTCACGACGATGACGTAGTCCCCGCCGTTCACGTACGGCGTGAACGTCGGCTTGTGCTTGCCGCGCAGCACCTGCGCCACGCGGCTCGCGAGCCGGCCGAGCGGCTGCCCGGCGGCGTCCACCACGAACCAGCGGCGTTCGATATCTGCGGGCTTCAACGTAAAGGTCTTCACAAGCCGCGAACTATACCACGAGGCGTAAGCTCCCGTCAACCTGAGGGTTGTGAAGCCAGTGTGACGAGCGGCGCGCCCTTCCCGACGGTTTCCCCCGCGGCCACGTGCAGCTTGACGACCACGCCGGCGCGCGGCGCGCGCAGCTGGTTCTCCATTTTCATCGCCTCCACCACGATGAGCTCCGTCCCCGCCGCGACGTGCTGCCCCTCGCTCACGCCGACCCGCAGCACGAGTCCTGGCATCGGCGCCTGAATCGTCTCCGAGCCCGCCTGCGCCGCCCGGCGACCCGTCAGGTCCTGGATGCGCCGAGTCCGCTCGTCCACCACCTCCACGTCGACGCGCTCGCCCACGACGCCGAGCGTCCAGCGGCCGATCCCCTCACGCGGCTGCGCCGCGACCGTCCACGACTCCCCCGCGAGCAACAGGTGATACAGCGGCGTCCCCGGGATCGCCGCCAGATGCACCTCGAACCCTTCCCCTCCTAGCGACACGCGGGTCGCCTCTACGTCCACGTCGATCGTCTGGGTGCCGATGGTGACGAAATACCTCATGGCGCCACCGGCGCCTCCAGCACCGCCACCGTCTCCACGTGCGCCGTCTGCGGAAACAGGTCGAACGCACGGATGGCGCTGACGCGGTAGTTCACGCTCAGGCGATGCAGGTCGCGCGCCAGGGTCGCGGGATCGCACGAGATGTAGGCGACGCGGGGCACGGGCCGCTCGCGCAGCCGCAAGGTGACCGTCCAGTCGAGCCCCGTCCGCGGCGGGTTCATGACCACGGCGTGGGGCTCGGGGAGGGTAGGGAGCACATCCTCCACGCGACCCGCGATGAAACGCGCTGCGGGGCCGATCGGCCGGCGGGCCGCCCAGTCGATGGCGCGCTCGTCGGCATCCACGCTCACAACCTGCGCGCCGCGCGCCGCCAGCAACGCCGCGGTGTCGCCGACGCCGCCGTACAGATCCCAGACCAGGCACCCTTCCTGCACCCCCAGCTGCTGCACCGCCCAGGCGCGCGCCAGGGCACCCATTTCCGGGTTCACCTGCTCGAAGGCCGTGGCCGTACCCGCCACGACGCGCGCGGCGCCGTCCACCGGCTGCCACCAGCAGACCACGCCGTCGCCGTCGGGCAGGGCGGCGCGCAGCGCGTCGGCCTGCTGCCACGGCGCGCCTCCCGACTCGGCGATGACGTGGCGGTGCCCCTCGCGGTCGAGCCGCAGCGTGAGCCGTGCCAGCCGCGGCGGCAGCAGATCGAGATGCCGCTTCACGTCTCGCCACAAGGCCATCAGACGGAAGTCCGCGATGTGGCAATCGGCCAGGGGGAACACCACGCCCGGGTGACCGTAGGGATGGAGCCCGACGACCGCCTGGCCGCCCGACCGCCCGACCGCCAGCGTGATCTTCGTGCCGTAGCGCCACTCCTCGGTCGCCTCGACGATCTCGGGGTCGGCGCAGTCGAGTTTGCCGATCCGCCGCAGGGCGTCGCCCACGAGGGTGCGCTTCGCCTCGAGCTGTGCCTCGTAGGCCAGCTGCTGCAGCTGACAGCCGCCACAGTGGTCCCGCGCGAAGTGGGGACAGGGAGGCGTGACTCGCGCGGGACCGGGCGTCGCGACTTCGGCCACCTCACCCCGCGCGAACCGCTTGTGCAGCTGCATGCCCGGCCGCAGCACCACGCGATCGCCCGGCGCCGTGCGGGGCACGAACACGGCCCGCCCGTCGGCGAGCCGACCCACCCCGTCGCCGCCCGCAGCGATACCCGCGATGGTCACGAGATGGGTCACTGGCGCAGCCCCTCCCGCAGTCCCTCCCGCCGCCCTTCCACCACCCAGGTGGTCGGGCGGTCGGGCGGTCGGACCGCCACCTCGGGCGGCTGGGCGGCGGCGCGACGCTCTTCGGCGAGGAGCGCCGCGGCCACCGCGAGAGGTCGCAGCAGCTCCGGGCGCGGCCCGGGAGCGAGCAGCGCCCCGCTCAGGCGCTCCAAGTAGGTGATGTCGATGTCGCCGCGTCGAAAGGACGGCTCCTCCAGGACGCGCAGGTAGAACGCCTGCGAGGTCGGCAACCCCACGATCACGAGCTCCCGCAGCGCGCGCCGCATGCGCTCGATGGCGACGTCGCGCGTCTCCCCCCACACGACGAGCTTCGCCAGCAGCGGGTCGTAGAACAGCGTGACGTCGTTTCCCTGCTCGACGCCCGCGTCCCAGCGCACGCCCGGGCCGCTCGGCACCCGCAGGTACCGCAGGCTGCCCGTGGCGGGGAGAAAGTCCGCAAATGGGTCTTCGGCGGTGATGCGGCATTCGATGGCGTGGCCGCGCGGGTGCAGCGTGCCCGCGTGCACCCGCATCGGCTGCCCCGCCGCGATGCGCAGCTGCTCGCGCACGATATCCACGCCGTACACGAGCTCGGTCACGGGGTGCTCCACTTGCAGCCGCGTGTTCATTTCGAGGAAATAGAAGTCGCTCTCCTCCGGCGCGAGCAGGAACTCGATCGTGCCGGCGCTGACGTAGCCCACGGCGCCCGCCGCCGCTGTCGCCGCCTCGCTCATGCGCCGCCGCAGCGCCGGCGAGAGGGCCACAGAGGGGGCTTCTTCGATGAGCTTCTGGTGGCGCCGCTGGATGCTACATTCACGCTCGCCCAGCGCGACGATCCGGCCGCGCGTGTCGGCCAGCACCTGGATCTCGATGTGACGGGGGCGCAGCAGGTACTTCTCGACGTACAGGTCGCCCGCGCCGAAGGCGCGCAGCGCCTCGCCCTCCGCGGCCTGGAACGCAGCCTCGAGCTCGCCGGGCTCGCGCACCAGCCGCATCCCCTTCCCGCCGCCCCCTGCCACCGCCTTGAGCAGGACCGGGAAGCCAAGACGGGCGGCGGCGTCGCCCGCGCGGCGCGCGTCCGGCACCGCCTGGGTCGTGCCCGGCACGATCGGTACGCCCGCCGCCTGCATGCGCCGCCGCGCCTCGACCTTGTCCCCCATCGCCTGGATCGCCGCGGGCGGCGGCCCGACGAACACCAACCCCGCCCGCGCGACCGCTTCCGCGAACGGCGCCCGCTCGGAGAGGAAGCCGTAGCCGGGATGGATCGCCTGGCAGCCGGTAGCGCGCGCCGCCTCGATCAGCCGGCCGATGTTGAGGTACGAATCGATCGCCGGCGCCGGCCCGATCGGCACGGCGAGCTCCGCGGCGCGGACGTGCGGCGACAGACGATCAGCGTGCGAATAGACGGCGACCGCTTCGAGGCCCTCCTCGTGGCAGGCGCGGATGATGCGGAGCGCGATTTCGCCCCGGTTGGCGACGAGGACGCGCGTGATCTGAGCCATCAACGCCGGCAAGCCGCGACGTCACGCGTCACTCCGAACGTCGCCAGCGCCTCGCACAGCGCCGGTGTGGCGCGCGCCGCGCGAGCGTACAACGCGACCGCAGCTTGCGCCCAGGGATCGTGGCCGTCCACGGCGAGCCGGAGCGCGGCGAACACGAAATCGCGGGGTGCCACCGGGTCGCCGGCGGGGCGCGGCCCCGCCACCCACACCAGCGGCCCCGCGCGCCACTTCGCCCCGCGCGCATCGGGGGGTCGTTCCAGCCCCATACTCGCGCACACCGGCAGTCGCTCGAGCAGGGCCGCCAGCCAGCCGTCCCCTCCCCCTCCCGCCGCCCCCCTGGGCCCGAGCCGCAGGTCCCGCGCCGCGCGCGCCCGCAGCGCCGCGTCGTCGCGCCACACGGCGAGCGGCACCACCAGCAGGTCCGGGCGCAGCCCCCGGGCGAACCGCATGTACCACGCGGCATAGGAGTCCACGTCGTCCGCCGTGAGGAGCACCCCACGCGTGGGACACGCACGGAGCAGATTCTCGCCCAGCTCCTCGAGGACCGGCGACAGCCGCAGATCGCTGGGCAACGGGCCCCAGCTGTCGGGGCCGACATGGAGGCCCCCCGCCTCCCAGGCGAGGCGGGCGCGCTCGCTCCACACCCGCACCCGCAGCACGCGCGCCGTGTCGCCCGTGGGACTCGTTCCCGGGGCGCCCAGCGCCGCGGCGGCGCGCGTCAGGGCCTGCTCGGCGGTGTCGAGCACGCGGTGCAGCCACACGCTGTCGGGCGCGGCGGCCCTCGGGTGGGAGGCGGCGTAGCGCGCCAGATACGCCCGCGCCAGGGCGAGCTGCGCCCGGGCGTCGATGGAGTCGGCGGGAGGCGGGGGCGGGGGCGAGGGGGGGGGCGCGGGAAGCGCCGCCGTGTCCTGCACCAGCGCCAGAACGACGAGCGTGCTACAGAGGGATATTGCCATGCTTCTTGGGGGGGCTGCGGTCGCGCTTGGTCGCCAGGGTCGCGAGCGCCTCGATCAGGCGCGGCCGCGTGTCGCGCGGATCGATGATGTCGTCCAAGAAGCCGCGCGCCGCGGCGAGATAGGGGTGCGCGAACTTCTCGCGATACTCCGCCTCGCGCGCCTCGGTCGCCTCGTCCTTGTATAGCACCTCGACCGCGCCTTTCGGCCCCATCACCGCGATCTCGGCCGTGGGCCACGCCACGTTGTAGTCGCCGCGGATGTGCTTCGAGCTCATCACATCGTACGCCCCGCCGTACGCCTTGCGCGTGATCACCGTGAGCTTGGGAACGGTCGCCTCGCAATAGGCGTACAGCAGCTTGGCGCCGTGCTTGATGATGCCGCCGTGTTCCTGCGACACCCCCGGCAGAAAGCCCGGCACGTCCTCGAAGGTCACGAGCGGGATGTTGAACGCATCGCAGAAGCGGACGAAGCGGGCCCCTTTCACCGACGCGTTGATGTCCAGCACCCCGGCCAGCGTGGCCGGCTGGTTCGCGATCACGCCGACCGGCCGCCCCCCCAGCCGCGCGAAGCCCACGAGCAGGCTGCCGCCGAAATCGCGCTGCACCTCGAAGAACACCCCGCCGTCCACCACCCGCCGGATCACCTCGTGCATGTCGTAGGGCGTGCTCGGGGCGTCGGGAACCACGTCCAGCAGCTCCTCGTCGCGCCGGTCCGACGGATCGGCCGAGGGCGCGATCGGGGGTCCGTCGAGGTTGTTCGCAGGGAGGTACGACAGGAGAGTGCGAACGCCCGAGAGCGCTTCGAGCTCGGAGTCGTACACGAAGTGGGCCACGCCGGAGGTGGCCCCGTGCACCTCGGCACCGCCCAGGCGCTCGAAGTCGACGTCCTCATGCGTCACCGTCTTCACGACGCTCGGGCCCGTGACGAACATGTAGGAGACGCCGCGCACCATGAACACGAAGTCGGTGATGGCGGGGCTGTACACCGCCCCCCCCGCGCAGGGCCCCAGCACGGCGCTGATCTGGGGCACCACGCCTGAGGCGAGGGTGTTGCGCAGGAAGATCTCGGCGTAGCCGCCGAGCGCGGCCACGCCCTCCTGGATGCGGGCCCCGCCCGAGTCGTTGAGACCGATGATCGGCGCGCCGGTCTTCACGGCGAGGTCCATGACTTTGCAGATCTTTTCGGCGTGCGCCTCGGAGAGGGAGCCGCCGAAGACCGTGAAGTCCTGCGCGAACACGAACACCTGCCGGCCGTCGATGCGACCGTGCCCCGTCACCACACCGTCGCCCAGGTACTTCTCGTCGGCGAGCCCGAAGTCGCTCGAACGGTGGGTCACGAACCGATCCAGCTCGGTGAAGGACCCCCGGTCGAGCAGGGCGTCGAGCCGCTCGCGCGCCGTCAGCTTGCCCTTGTCGTGCTGCGCCTTGATCCGCTCGGCGCCGCCTCCCTGCTCCGATGCGGCGCGCTGCTGCTGGAGCAGCTCGAGTTTCTCACGCATGGACATATAGTGAACAGAATCTAGGGCGTAGGGGACAGGAGAGGCAAAAGCTAGACGCACAGACGCATAGGGGTAAATAGCAAAGAGGGGCCAGGAAGTCCTGTCCCCTCGCTACTGTTCACCACTACGCGACTACGCGTCTAGCTTTGGCTCTTCCTGTTTCTCTGGCTCCTGGACACTATCCTCTATAGGCCAGCCGGTCGCTGCCAGCACGATCCGATGGTGGATCGGGTCCACCTCCAACACCTTCATCTCGACCGGCTGCCCTTCCTTCACGGCGTCCGCCGGGTTCTGCACGTCGGGAATGCCGAACTGCGACATCGGGATGAACCCCTCGATGTCATGCCCCAGGTCTACCACCGCGCCCTTGTCCATCGGGCGCACGATCCGTCCGCGCAGCTCGGTGCCGACGGGGTAGGTCTCGCCGATCCTGAGCCAGGGATCTTCCTCGGCCTGCTTCAGCCCCAGCGAAATCCGCTTGTTCTCGGCATCGACGTTCAGGATCAGCACTTCGACCTCGTCCCCTTTCTTCACCACCTCCGAGGGATGCTGGATCCGCTTGGTCCAGGACATGTCGGAGATGTGGATCAGGCCGTCGATCGCGGGCTCGATCTCGACGAACGCCCCGAACGACGTGAGGTTCCGGACCTTGCCCTTGAGGCGCGTGCCGACCGGGTATTTCTGAGGCAGCGCCATCCAGGGATCCTCCTCCGTCTGCTTCATCCCGAGGGAGACCTTCTCCTCGGTCTCGTCCACTTTGAGCACGACGGCTTCGATCGTCTCGCCGATCGAGACGATCTTGGAGGGATGGCGCACGTTGCGCGTCCAGCTCATCTCGGAGATGTGCACCAGGCCTTCGATCCCCGGCTCGAGCTCCACGAACGCGCCGTAGTTGGTGATCGAGACGACCTTGCCCTGTACGCGCGTGCCGACGGGGTACTTGGCGGCGACGTTCTTCCAGGGGTACGCCTGCAGCTGCTTCAAGCCGAGGCTGATGCGCTCGCGCTCCCAGTCGATGTCGAGCACCTTCACCTCCACGTCCTGGCCGATGTGCACGGCTTCCGACGGGTGCGACACCCGGCCGTAGCTCATGTCGGTGATATGGAGCAGGCCGTCCACGCCGCCCAGATCGATGAAGGCGCCGAAGTCGGTGATGTTCTTGACCACGCCTTTGCGGACCTGCCCGACCTGCAGCTCCTTCATCAGCACGTCACGCTTCGTCTTGCGGTCGGCTTCCAGCAGCACGCGGCGACTCACCACGATGTTGCGGCGCCGCTTGTTGAGCTTGATGATCTTGAACTCGAAGCTCTGCCCCAGCAGCTCGTCGATGTTGGGGACGCGGCGCAGCGCGATCTGGCTGCCCGGGAGGAACGCGTCCACTCCCATCAGGTCCACCACCACGCCGCCCTTGATCTTCTTGACCAGCGTGCCGCTGACCGGCTCGTCTCGCTCGTGGGCCTCGCGGATCCGCTCCCATACCCGCATGAAGTCGGCCTTCTTCTTCGAGAGGACGACCGCGCCCTCCTGATCCTCGAGGTGCTCGAGGAACACCTCGACCTCGTCTCCCTCCTTGAGGTTCTTGGCGTCCTTGAATTCGTCGATCGGGACCGCGCCTTCCGACTTGAAGCCGACGTCGAGAATGACGGCTGTGTCGGTCACGCGCAGCACCTTGGACTTGACGATCTCGCCCTCTTCGATATTCGAGAGGGTGCCCTCGTACATCTCCGTCATCTTCGCGATTTCGTCCGGGGAATACTCTTCTTGGAGATCGGGGCGGACGCGCAGGTGAGAATGAGTGGAGGGCTTGGGAGGACCTTCGGACTTGGAGTCCGGGAGATCCTGAGTATCAACCAACATGCAGTGACACCGGTCCGGTCGAGCGTTTGAAGTGTGAGCCCGAGACGGTCCCGGGCGGCGAACCGCAAACCTAGTCGGGGAACCGCTGGCGCGCCAGCGCCACGACGCGCGCCACCTGTTCGTCCAGGGAGACGGTCGTGGTGTCGATCAGCACCGCATCGGAGGCGGGCTTGAGCGGCGCCACGGTCCGGCTCGAGTCGGCGGAGTCGCGCGTGGCCAGGGCGTTGGTCTCGCGCTCCAATTCAGCGCGGCTCGCCCCCTCCCCCTTGCCCTGCTGGGCCAGTCGGCGGCGCGCCCGCTCTGCGGCGCTCGCCGTCAGGAACACCTTGAGGAGCGCGTCGGGAAAGACCACCGTGCCGATATCGCGCCCATCCACCACCACGCCCGTCGGGTGCCGCTGCACGGCCTCGCGCTGGCGCCCGTTGACCCAGCGCCGCACGTCCGGGATCGCGGCGATCTCCGAGACGCGCCGCGTGACCCGGTCCGAGCGGATCGCCTCCTCCACCGCGACCCCGGCCACCTCGGGCCGGAACACGTCGCCGACCAGCACCAACCGCACGGGCAGCTCTTCCGCGAGGGCCACGATCTTCTGGCCGGACCAGGCATCCCGCGTCCCGCTTCCCGCCTCCCGCGTGTTGTCGAGCGTCGCGAGGGTGAGGGCGCGGTACAGCGCCCCGGAATCGAGGTGCGCCCAGCCCAAGCGGCGGGCAACGGCCTGTGCCGTGGACGACTTCCCCGACGCCGCGGGGCCGTCCACCGCGATCACGCGCGGCATCACCGTTCCCTGGTCCCCTTCCCCCCAGCCCCGATTCTTTTCACGTCAGCGAAGAACCCCGGGTAGCTGATCGCCACCGAGGCCCGCTCCGACAGCCGCACGTCGGCTCCCGGGAGGGTGCCGAGCACGGCGAACGCCATCGCCAGCCGGTGGTCGCGCTCGGTCTCGACGCGGCCGCGCGGCGCCTGCGCCGTCCCCCGCACGTGCAGGTCGTTCCCCCGCGCTTCCGCCGCCACGCCCACGGCCCGCAGGTTCGCGGCCACGAGCTCCAGGCGGTTGCTCTCCTTGACCCGCAGCTCGCCGACCTCCCGAAACACCGTTTCCGCTCCGGCCGCCGCGCGGCTCGCGACGACGGCGAGGATCGGAACCTCGTCCACGAGCGTCGGCACCTCCGCAGCGGCGACCTCGGTGCCGTGAATGCCGCCCGCGGGCCGCACCAGCAGATCTGCGACCGGCTCCCCACCGGCATCGCGCAGGTTGAGGCGCTCAACGGGCACCCCCATGCGGTCGAGCACGACGAGAAAGCCGGTGCGCGTGGGGTTCACGCCCACGTTCTCAATCAGCAATTCGCCGCTTTCGGCGAGCGCGGCGGCGGCCACGAGAAACGCCGCCGACGAGGCGTCACCCGGCACCGCTAGCTGGAATGGCGGGACGCGCACGGCTGACGGCTGAAAGCTGATCGCGCCGTCTCGCTCCCTCATGTCGAGTCCCAGGTGGACGAAGAGTCGCTCCGTGTGGTCGCGCGAGCGGTACGGCTCGCGCAGCGTGACCGCGACGTTGCCGGTGAGCCCGGCGAGCAGCAGCGCGCTCTTCACCTGCGCGCTCGCCACGGGAACCGCATAGGTGAGCGGGTGCAGCCGGCCGCCGCGGACGGTGAGGGGGAGGGAGTCGCCCCGCGCCTCCTGTATCTCGGCACCCATCCAGCGCAGCGGCTCGGTCACGCGCCGCATCGGGCGCCGGCGCAGCGACGCGTCGCCGGTCAAGGTTGCGCTGAACCGCTGGCCTGCGAGGATCCCAAGAATCAGGCGGGCGGTGGTGCCGGAATTGCCGCAGTGGAGCCGGGATGTGGGATGCGAGAGGCGAGATGCCTGAACGCTGACGACACCCGTATCGCGGAGCCGCGAGATCTCCACTCCCAGCTGACGCAACACGCGCGCGCTGCTCTTCACGTCCTCCCCGGCGAGCAAGCCCGTGAGCTCACTCGCTCCTCCCCGCTGCGCGAGGGCGCTCACGAGCAAGGCGCGATGCGAGATGCTCTTGTCGCCCGGCGGGCGAACCGAGCCCGCGACTTTCACGCGTCGAGCCGTCGACGCCAGGCGGCGGCACCGCCCAGCCACTCGGCGAGGGCGCCCGCGTCGCCGCACTCGAGCGCGCGCTCCAGCTCGCCCAACGGCTCCTCCAGGGCGCGCAGCGCCGGGAGCAGCAGGTCGCGATTCATCAGCAGGATCTCGGTCCACAGGGCCGGCTCGCTGGCGGCGAGCCGCGTCGTGTCGCGGGCACCCGGGCCGAAGGTCGCCCCCGGCGGGGCGTGAGCGGCGAGATAACGTCCCAGGAGCGAGGCGATCACCTGGGGCAGGTGGCTCGTCACCGCCATCTGGGTGTCGTGCGCCATGGCGTCCACGACCACGGTACGCGCGTCACACACGGTTTCCCAGAAATCCGCCACTTCACGGGCCGCGCCCGCCCCGTCCCGGGCTGGCGTCACATACACCACCGCCCCGGCGAACAACCCCACCCGCGACGCCTCGAAGCCGTGGGCGTGCGTTCCCGCCAGCGGATGACTGCCGGCAAACCGAGGCGCCGCGCCGAGTCCTTCGGCGCGGGCCACGATCGCCCGTTTCACCGATCCGACGTCGGTCATGAACGCGTGGGGCGGTAGGTGGGTGTGCAACGACTCGAGGAGGCGGATGTTGGCGGCGGGCGGGGCGGCGAGCACCACCAACTCCGCCGCCCGCACGACGTCGGCGGGCTGGCTGGGCGCATCGTCCAAGGCGCCCAGCCGCAGCGCCGCCGCCCGCTCCGCCGGATCAGGAGACCACCCGAGCACCTTCGGGATGCCGGCCTGCTTTGCCTGGCGCGCGACCGACCCGCCGATCGCGCCCAGACCGATGACGCCGAGGGTTCGGGGACGCACGCAGAAGAAGCTAGCGGGGCCGGACTGCGCCCCGCTACCTCAAGAAGGAGAGAGCGAGCCCCCGCTCGTTACGGGAACGGCGGCGGCGGCAACGGCGGCGGCGGCAACGGCGGCGGCGGCAACGGTGGCGGACTCAACGCCGTCACTGTGAACGTGCCGGGACTGCCGATCGCGCCCACCGCCGTCGCGATCACCTGGTTGACGCCGGGCACGCTCGAGAGCACCCAGGTGCCGACCGACGCGAGCCCGTCCGCGCCGGTGACCACGGTGGAATTCGCGATGCTCCCTCCACCCACGACGGTGAAACTGACCGTCACGCCAGCCACGGGGTTGTGCACAGCCGTCGTGTCCGTCAAGAGCACCGTGGGCGGGGACGACACGGGCGTTCCCACGATGCCGGTCAGCGCCGGGCTCAGGTACGGCGTCATGGCCGCCGGCAGCACCCAGCTGAAGGTGCTGTAGGAATCGGTCATGCCACCGACGCCGTCGTGGGCGGCGAAGAGCGCACGGGGGCCAAGCAGTCGCAGCAGGCGCGCCAGGACCCTCTTGACAGCCGACTCACGCCGGCCGATCGGCAGCACCTCCCGGTACGGCTCCGTGGCATCGCAGGGCAGGAAGCCCGCAGAGCTCTCCTGGAGCGGTCGCACCGGCAGGCCCGGATCGAATTGGAAGATTTGCAGCTCGCTGCCCACCGTCAGGGGCAGGTTCAGCTCGACGCACATCCCCACGGTGACCGGCACGCTGAACGACGAGGGCCCGGGGTCGGTGAAGAACTGATAACACCCCAGGTACTGCGGCAAGGCGAACGGTGCGGGGAGGCACGGCGTCGTGTTGTCCTGAATGACGCTCACCGTCACCGTCTGGCTCAGCGCACCCGCCGGGATGAACGTGCCCGCCTGCCCGTTGCGCGTCACGATCGTGTTGTCGGTCGTGGGGCTCGCCAGCTGCTCCGCGCAATCGAGTGTCGAGTTCGGGGGGCACAGCGCTCCGTCTTCGACCAGGAACTTGATCGGCAGGGTCCTACCGTCGAGCAGCGCGATATCCGTGGTCGTCGCCGCGTCCTCCACGATCCCGGGGGCCGCCATGTTCACGTCCGCAAACCCAAGCACCTGCTGGTGCGCGAGCACCGCGATGCGGTAGCTCGCGCCGACCGGCTCGGTCGTCGGATCGGTGTTCCAGTTGACGATGTACTGCTGGTCGGTCGCGTCCAGCCGGACGGTCTCGGATCCCTGGCCGCTCGTGGTGGTGAACACGGCATGGACTTGATCGTCCGGGCACGGCGTCACGTTCTGATTGCAGATCTGTACGACCGGTGACAGCCGGGGATTGAATGTGCCAGTCGGGCTCGGCGCGGCGGTCAGAGGGGGCAAGAAGAAGAAGTGCGGGTTCGAGGGGAAGTCGGACGCGTCGTGCGCGCCGTCCGACATCGCTGCCGCGAAGCGGGCCGGTCCCGCCGTCACGGAGCGATCGCCCTGGCACGCGAGCACGCCACAGGCGGCCGCCGCTAGGCCGAACGGGGCGCGCGTCATGGGAAAACTCGGGGCGGCTGTATGTAGCGCGAGCGCAACGTACTCGCCTCCACTGCGTTGCTTCAGCCGTGGGACAGCGGCAAGAGCTGTGCCGCGATCGTGAGCGCACCCATGCGGCGCCGCCGCCTGCGATAGCACCATAAAGTTGCGACGACGCCGCACCTCCCGCTCCAAAACGAGAGAGGGCGGCGCGTCGAGCGGCCGCCCTCCCCATGTCTGTGCACTGTCTCGTGCTGCGGCGTCTCGCCGCTACGGCTCGGCCACGCGCACCGGCGTCGAGCGGGCGACCGTTGTGCCATCGCCCAGCTCGCCGCCGCCGTTCGAGCCCCAGCAGAAGAGCACCAGATCGGTGCGCACGGCGCAGGTGTGGAAGGTGCCCGCGCTGATGGTGACGTACGAGTTCCCGCCGCTCACCGCCACCGGCACGGCGCTCGTATCCTCCGCCAGACCGTCGCCCAGCTCACCACCGAAGTTGTTCGCGCCCCAAGACCGCAGGTGTGGAACGTGCCGGCGCTCACCGATCCGAACAAGAGGCCCCCCGTCACGACTACGGGACTCGTGTGGCAGGTCGTCGTCGTGCCGGTCGAGAGGCCGGGGCACGTTTCCGGCGTGCCCGCCGTGCCCAGGCGCCCGTGCTCGTCATTGCCCCAGCAGTACGCTTCGTTGCCGGTCGTCACGCCGCAGCTGTGGGTGTTGCCGGCGCTCACCGAGAGCCACAGGTGGCCTCCGGCCACGAGGATCGGGATCGAGTCCTGGTCCGTCGCCGGCCCTCCTCCAGGCGCCGCTCCGCGGCCGAGCTCGCCCTGGCGGTTGTTGCCCCAGCAGTACGCATCGTTGCTCGTCGTCGTCACACCGCAGGTCCGCAGCGCCGAGGCGGCCGTTCGCCCCCAGCCCCCAGCAATACGCGGCGCCGGTGCCCGCCACGGCGCAGGTGTGGAAGCCGTTGATGCTGACCTGCACGAAGCTCGACCCTCCCGAGACCGCCACGGGTGACGACTGGTTCGCTGTCGAGCCGTTGCCGAGCTGGTTCTCCGCGCCCTCGCCCCAGCAATACGCCCCCGGCCCCCCGGCCGGCCCGCCGCTCGCGCCGCAGGAGTGACCTTCGTCCCCGCTGCCCACGTCGAACCCCTGCGCCGTGATCGACGCGAAGAAGTGCGAGCCCGCGACTGCTCTCGGAATGAGGCTCGGGGTCGTGGTGCCGTTCCCCAGCTGGCCGAATCCGTTCCGGCCCCAGCAGTAGGGGATGCTGTCGGCGGTGGCGGCGCAGGTGTGCTGGTTGCCGGCGCCCACCTGGGCCCACGCCAGCGGCGTCACCGCCTCGGCATGGAAGAAGACGGACTCGGGGACCGCTCCAACCACGCTGGCGCGCAGCGTGTCGGCCCCCACCGTGGTCCCGAGAGTCCAGCTCGTGACCCGTGCAATCCCGTCCGTCCCGGTCGTTACGACGGACGGCGTCACGCTCCCGCCGCCGAAGCGCACGGCGAAATTGACCGTCACACCGGGCACCGGGGCGCCGCCCGAATCCGTTACGATCACCGAGGGCGCGATGGGCACCGCCGTGCCGGCGGCGGCGCGCTGCCCATCCCCGTCGTGCACCGCCAGTTCGACCGGAAGGGCCCAGCCGATCGTGCTGTACGAGTCGGTGGTGCCGCCGACGCCGTTGTGGCCGGCGAACAGCGACGTCGGCTCCAGGTAGCGCAACGCGCGTCGCACTCCCGCACGGGCGAGCGCGACCCAGCGCGTGGGACCCGATCCGCGCGACCCGATCACCCCTTGTTTGTAAGGATCCGTTGCATCGCACTGCAGGAAGAAGGCGGACACCTCGGGCAGCGGCCGCACCGGACGCCCCGCATCGAACTGGAACAACGCGAGCA
>WNGJ01000237.1_pt1 | contig 47446 bp, 30 predicted proteins | sample 5400611 | NCBI WGS metagenome assembly WNGJ01 (sample SAMN13153375, study PRJNA577476) | soil metagenome | isolation source: 40 cm soil or saprolite under Garry oak tree replicate 1 | place: USA:California | collected 2016-06-15
TTGGCGGCGGGATTCTCACCGTTTATCTGATCGGAACGGCCTGGCTGACCGCCAGGCGCAGAGACGGGGAAACGAGCCGTTTGGACTGGGTTCTGCTCCTGATTCCCCTGGCGAATGGCATCCTCAGCTGGATGACTGGTCTTAAAGTCGTGCGCAGCGGAGCGAGCTCCCAAAACGGAGTTCCTGTTGGAATGATCCTTTTCATGGGTTCGGTGTGCCTGTTTGCAGCGGCGGGGGACGTTCGCATGCTGGTGCGCGGCGGCGTTTTTGGAGCAAAGCGCATCGCGCGGCATCTCTGGCGCATGTGCTTTGGGCTGTTTATTGCAGCAGGGTCTTTTTTCTTCGGAGGGTCAAACCGCCCCCTGAGATTGCTTTCGACAGTGGGGCTCGGAAAATATCTATCCCCGGCTTTATTCAACACAACCTTGTATTTGGTTCTCACCATCCTTCCGCTGATTTTGCTGATTTTCTGGCTGGTCCGAGTCCGCTTCTGGAAGCAGGCCGCCTTCGAGCAAATTCCGTAATCCCCTCGGAAATATGAGACGACAAGTGCGACCCCGTGTACGGGTAGCGTTGGTGGGCACCAGCGCCAGCATGGTCCGTCCGTGCTAACATCGTCCTGCCAACCTAATCTGCGCTTGTTCCTTCCGAACCGGAGGCCGTCATGAATAAGACATTGAAGATTGTTCTCGCCGTGGTGGGTGTGCTGGTTGTGGTGGTGCTTGTTGCGCCATTTTTGATACCGGTCAACCAGTTCCGCCCCACGATTGAAGAGAAGGCTTCCGCGGCGCTGGGACGCAAGGTGCAACTGGGCAACATCAGCCTGTCGCTGATCAGCGGCTCGCTTTCCGCGGAAAACCTGTCCATCGGCGACGATCCGAAATTCAGTTCTGCTCCGTTCCTGACGGCCAAGTCACTGAACGTAGGCGTTGAAATGATGCCGCTGATTTTCTCGAAGACGCTGAATGTTACCGGCGTGACGATTGCCAGTCCGCGCGTGACATTGCTGCACAACGCCGCCGGACAGTGGAACTATTCTTCGCTGGGCGCTTCCGCCGCTAAGGCACAAGCTAAGCAAGCGCCCGCGGAAAAACCTTCGCCCACGGCGGGAGCAGCGGAAGTTTCCATCAAGAAGCTTACGCTGAGCGATGGCAGTATCATCGTCGGCTCGACGAGTTCGCAGAAGCGCAGCACCTATGATCACGTCAACGTGACCGCTTCGGACGTTTCGCTGGTCTCGAAATTTCCTGTTACCGTTACTGCTGATCTGCCCGCAGGAGGCAAGCTCAAGCTGGACGGGACGTTTGGCCCGGTGGATCAAGTGGATACCGCGCTTACTCCGCTGAACGCCAAGCTCAACGTCACGAGATTGAATCTTGCGTCTACCGGCTTTCTCGATCCTTCCATGGGACTCGGCGGCATTGTCGATCTCGACGCCAATCTCTCCTCACAAGGCGGCGAGGCGCAGACCAAAGGAAACGCCAAGCTTTCCAACGCGCTGCTTGTCGCCGGTGGTTCACCCGCCGGAGTTCCGGCGACCGTGAATTTCGCCACGAAGTACAATCTGCGAAAAAACGCCGGCGTGCTGGAAGCATCCACGCTGAAGATCGGCAATGCTGCGGCGCATCTGTCCGGCACGTTTCAGTCGCCCGGGGACGAAACCATCGTCAATGCCAAGGTTGAGGGCGAGAACATGCCCGCACGCGACCTGGAGGCTTTTCTCCCCGCGCTCGGGATACATCTGCCGAAGGGCGCTTCGCTGGCCGCGGGCGCGCTTAACACAAATCTCAATATAACCGGGCCAACCAACAAACTGATCACTACGGGCACTGTCGGGCTGTATAACGCCAAGCTCGCGGGCTTTGACTTGGGATCGAGGATGTCGACGATTTCCGCACTGACGGGCTTGAAAACCGGCCAGGATCTGGACATCGAAAAAATCACCACGAATTTGCACATGGCCCCGACCGGGCTGGAAGCTCAGAATTTCCTGGCGGCTATTCCTGCGCTCGGCACGCTGGTTGGCGCGGGCACGCTCGATGCAAAAAATAATCTGGACTTCAAAATGGCGGCGACGCTGGCAAACTCCGCAACTTATTCTTCGTCAGGCGGTGCGCCGGCGTCGGGAGTCGGGGGCATCCTGGGCGCCATCGGCGGGGGAAAGAGCGGATGCAAAGGAGCCACCATTCCTTTTCAGATCCACGGCACGACCGCCGATCCGAAATTCGTCCCAGACATTGGCGGGACGGCGGCAAGCCTGCTGCAATCGCAGCTGGGCTGCGCCGGCGGGACTGCTCCAGGAGCTAATCTGCAACAACAAACACAGAATCCCGCCGACGCGATTAATGCGCTGGGGGGACTGTTTAAGAAGAAGAAACCTTAGGACTAACTTCGGTTGTCAGTTTTTAGCTTTAAGTTTTGAGTTCCTGGCTCTTAGTTTCTAATTTTGAAGCCTCGTAATGCCTCGCGACGCGGCCCGGTTCTGAAGACCGGCCACTGTAATAACTATTCGTAGCGCAGGGCCACCACCGGATCGACGCGCATGGCGCGCCGCGCCGGGAAGTAGCACGCGGCGAGCGCAACGGTAGTGAGCAGAATCGCCACGCCCGCAAATGTGAGTGGATCCGTTGGCCTCACGCCGTACAGCAAGCTGGCCATCAGCCGCGTAAGCGCGAAAGCTCCGGCCAGCCCGAGGAGCGCGCCGAAAGCCGCGTACCGTGCGCCCTCTCCCAAAACGAGCCTAGCAACTTCGCGGCGCTGCGCGCCAATGGCCATGCGGATGCCGATTTCGCGAGTGCGTTGCACCACGCTATAGGCCATCACGCCATAGATTCCCACGGCCGCAAGGACTAATGCGAATGCAGCAAATAAACCAAACAGTAATAAGTTGAACCGCTGCGCCGCCACGGAAGCGTTTCGCACCTGCTCGAGGCTGCGCAGGCGCGACACCGGCAAATCCGGATCCACTTCGCGCATCGCCCCACGAAGGGAGGAAGCAATGGCCAGGGGATCACCATTGGCGTGCACCACCCAGTCGCGCAGGACATAATTCGAATCGTCCGCTTGAGAAACGGGGAGATACAGGGTTGGCCGCGGCGGCGTCAGCACGTCGAACTCACGGATGTCGCCAACGATTCCCGCAATGGTCCACCACGGAAAGGGATCATCCGGTGTACCGAACTTGATGCGTTTCCCGAGTGGATCTTCGCCGGGCCAATAGGCTCGCGCCATGGCTTCGTTAATAATGATGACGCGCTGACCTTGCGGAGTGTCGCGCCAGGAGAAATCTCTTCCGGCGCGCAGAGGAATTCGCAGCGCATCGAAATATCCCGGAGTCACGGCGTCGTAACCGGCCATGGGGATTTGTCCGGCAGCTGGCCGGATGCGACCTTCGATAGCAAAACCTTTGCTGGCACGAACATTAGTCAACGGAATGAAACTGACGGCCGCGGCGGACTTCACTCCCGGCAGCGCTTGGATGCGCTCAATGGCTTGCTGATAGAACGCGGTGCGCCCAGCTAACTGTGAGTATCTTTCGCCACGGGGAATCACGCGAAACGTGAGGACATTCTGCGGCTGGAAGCCAAGCGGGACACGCTCGAGAATTAGAAAGCTGCGAAGAAGCAGCCCCGCGCCGATTACCACGACCACACCGAGTGCAGTTTCGAGAATCACCAGCAGATTGCGGGCGCGCGGACGCGCGCCGCCGCCGGACTCGCGTGCACCTTCCTTCAAAGCATCATTGACGTTGCCACGCGCGGCCTGAAGCGCGGGCAGCACGCCAAAAATGAATCCCGCAAGGAGCGAAATCGCCAGGCTGAAAACGAGAACCGAAGTGTTTATTTGGATTTCGTCCATGCGCGGGATATGCGGCGGGCTCAGCAGTTTGAGAGTGAGGATTCCCCAGCGGGCGAAAAGCAATCCGAGCCCACAGCCTAGCAGTGCAAGCAGCGCGCTTTCCGTCAAAAGCTGACGTAGGATTCTCCTTTGTCCGGCGCCAAGCGCGATGCGAACGCCGATTTCGCGGTGGCGGGCCGAAGCACGTCCGAGGAGCAAATTCGCGACGTTGGCGCAAACAATCAGCAAAACGAGTCCCACCGCTCCAAAAAGAGCCACGAGCACCGGTCGCACTGGGCCGGCGATCTCTTCCCGGAGCGCGACCACATTCGCCTGCACTCCGGTGTTTGTATCGGGATAAAGCTCCGTGAGGCGTTGGGCGATACGGTTCAATTCGCCTTGCGCTTGCGCAAGGGAGACATCTTGTTTGAGGCGCGCGGTGACGACCAGATTGTGGCTTCCATGATTGGCGAGGTCCTGCGGAGTCAGGGCGATAGGCACCCAGAGCTGATCGTCTGGATCAGGGAAATGGAAACCCGGCGGCGTGACGCCGACGACGGCATAACTCTCGCCATCGAGCAGAATCGTTTTGCCCAGGATTTGGGCGTTCGAACCAAAGCGGGTCTTCCATAAACCGTTGCTTATCACTACGACGTGCCGGCCGGCGGGCTGGTCGTCTTCCGCAGTGAAGACACGGCCGAGCGCCACATTCACTTTTAGAACGGAAAACAGGCTGGCGGAAACCTGCTCGCCTTCGACGCGCATCGGCTCACCTTCGCCAGTGAGATTGAAACTGCGGTTGCGGTAGGCAACGATATTCTCGAAAACGGTATTCTGATTCTTCCAGTCAGAGAAATTGCCAGGTGAGGGGTTGTTCTCATCGTTATGATAATTTGGCAGGGAAACCTTCTCCCACACCATCACCAGACCATCGGATCCGGGATAGGGCAGCGGCCTAAGAAGCACGGCATCAACCACGGAGAAAATGGCGGCGTTCGCGCCCACGCCGAGAGCGACGGTGAGCACGACAACGGCGGCAAAGCCGGGGTTTTTGCGGAGCATGCGCGCACCGAAGCGCAAGTCCTGCCACAAAATTTCAAAGAGTGGAAGACCGCGCCGGTCGCGGTAGATTTCTTTGGTTTGTTCGATGCCGCCGAGCTTGATCAACGCCTGACGCCGTGCTTCTGGGGGGCTAATGCCGGCGCGCAGATTGTCTTCGATGTCCATCTGGAGATGGCTTTCCATCTCGGCAGCGAGTTCGCGTTCGCGTCGCTCGTTGCGGAAGAGTCCGCCGAAGCGCAACAGCCATGCTCGGATTATTCTCATAATCATTCCTCGCGACCCTGGCCGGCCTGAAGACCGGCCACCACACTAACTATTCGTAGCGCAGCGCCACCATGGGATCCACACGCGTGGCCCGCCGCGCGGGAAGCCAGGTGGCAAGCAGCGCGATGGTGCCCAGCAAGAGCGACACGCCGAAAAATGAAACCGCGTCCACGGGATTGAGACCGAAAAGCGTCGCGGCCAGCAGGCGCGATACGCCGCCGCAAGCGGCGACGCCGATGAGCATGCCGGCGAGAATGGGCTGGAGGCCTTCGCGGAGGACGTGACGCAGTACCTGAACACTCTGCGCGCCAAGAGCCATGCGGATACCGATTTCCCGAGTACGCTGAGCGACGCTGTAGCTCACCATTCCATATATGCCCATGCATGCCAGGAGAAGCCCGAGTACGCCGACGATGCTCGCAAGGACACCACCCATGCGCGAGACCACAAAGAATGGGTTCATCGAGATCATCGTGTATAACGGGGCGCCGATGACAGGGAGATTGGCATCCACGCGGCGAACCTCTTGGCCGATTGCCGGGAGCAAAGGCGTGGGATCGCCTTCGGTACGTGCGAGCAGGATGCTTGTCCATTTACGGGATTGAGAGAGCGGCAGGTAAACGTAGGACTCATCTATTTTGCGCAAGTCCATGCTGCGCACATCGCGGGCAACGCCGATTACTTCACTACTGGCTATGAAGGGGCCCTTCTCTCCGGGGAAAGACGTGGTCCCCTTTTCCGAGCCGATCTTGAGGCGCTTGCCCAGGGGATCTTCGCCGGGCCAGAAGCGGCGAGCCGTTGCTTCGCTGATGACGACGACTGGGGCCTGTCCATCCGCCTCACCAGGCGTAAAGTTGCGGCCACGAACGATGGGAATGCGGAGCGTGTCAAAATAGTTCGGCGTAACAAAACTATATCCAGCTACAGGCGGTTCATTTCCGTTGGTGCCGGGAATGGAAGGCGCGGCGTTGACGGGAGTCACAGGCACCCACCGAATACCGCCAAACGGACCGCGCGAGGCCTGTGCAACAGACTGTAGACCGGGAAGACTCGCGATCCGTTGAATGAGATCGCGATTGAGCTGGAGCAAACGTGACTGGGAGTAGTGCAGATTCGCCGGATTGTACATTTCCAGGTACGCGACGCGACGCGCCTCGAAACCGGGATCGATCTTTAGGGCGCGTTGCGAACCGCGGAGAAGCAGGGCGGAGCTGATGAGCAGAATGAGGCACGCAGCCATCTGTCCGGCGATAAGGATTCCGCGCAGCCGCGAGCGGCTCAGACGCTGGCCGAAAGCCGTGCCCTCTTCCTTGAGGGCGGAATTCACATCGGATTTCGAAGCCTGCAAAGCGGGAGCGAGTCCAAAGGCAATTCCCGCCCCACAGGAAACGAGCAAGGTGTAGGCGAAGATGCGAATGTCAGGGCTGATTTCCAGAGCGATAGTGCCCCAGAACGAAGGGAGCGCGGAAGCGATCTCGACGATTAAGAGGTGGAGCATCCAGCCGGCGAGAGGAAGGCCGAGTGCACCCGCGAGCAGGCTGAGCAGAATGCTTTCCGTCAACAACTGTCGCAACAGCCGGGGCCGGCCCGCTCCTAGCGCCAAGCGCACGGCAATTTCTTTGCGGCGGGCGACCGCCCTGGCAAGCAACAGGCTTGCGACATTGGCGCAAGCGATCAGCAGGAGCAAAGCGACGGCCGTCATGGCGGCAGCGACGACGGCCCAGGCTTCAGGATCGAGTCCAGAGAGGTTATTTCGAGCGGAGACAACACTCACACTCATGTTGCGTTCGGACTCGGGATACTGCGTTCGCAACTGAGCTGCGAGAACACTGAGTTCGGCTTGTGCATCGAAAAGTGAAACGCCCTGTTTCAATCGACCGGTGGGAAAGCCGGCCATCACCAGACGATTCTCTAACTCCAGGCGGGTCATTGCGCCCAGCGCGATTTTTGCAGGGATAGGCGCCCAAAGATCGGGAACGGATGGCGCCGTAGCGAGGTAATCGAGCGGCGTAACACCGACGACCGTGAAGGCGACACCATTCAAATGGAAGACCGAACCGACAACTCTGGGGTCGGAATGAAAGCGTCGCTGCCAGGAATTGCCGCTCATCAGGACAACTGGCGGGGCATTGGCTTGATCATCTTCGGGCAGGAGGATGCGCCCCAAGAGGGGAGTGGCTCCTAGCATTGGGAAGTAGTTGCCGGAAACAAAAAAACACATGATGGGTTGAGCGCTGCCCTGAAGCAATTGCGGGAGCTGGAAGCCAACGGCACCAGCGATGCGCGGGGTGGCCTCGGGACCAGTGGCAGGCAGGTCGGAAGAAGTAACCGCCATGCCGAAAGAAAACAGCGAAAGATCAGAGAACGATCTGCTGTGGTCGCGATAGTAGATGTAGTCGGGGTAGGAAAACCAGCCATGGGCTTCGCCGGGAGTGGTGCGAATGACGGCTGCCAGACGGTCGGGATCTTCTACGTGCCGGGGCCGCAAGACAAGCGCATCAAAGGCGGTAAAGATGGCCGTGTTGACGGCGATTCCGAGTGCCAAGGCAAGTATGGCGGAAGCGGTAAACCCAAGGTTCTTGCGCAGCATGCGCGCGGAGAAGCGCAAATCCTGGAAGAGTGTTTCAACAAGAGGGAGTCCACGGCGGTCGCGGTAGATTTCTTTGGTTTGTTCGATGCCGCCGAGCTTGATCAACGCCTGACGCCGTGCTTCTGCGGGGCTCATGCCGGCGCGCAGATTGTCTTCGATGTGGAGTTGGAGATGGCTGTCCATCTCGGCGGAGAGTTCGCGATCACGCCGCTCTTTGCGGAATAATTCGCCGAATCGCAACAGCCATGCTCGCATTTGCCTCATAATTATCCTCGCGACATGGACCAGTCTAAGGACCGGCCACTACAAAAACTATTCGTAACGCAGCGCCACCATCGGATCGACACGCGAAGCGCGCCGCGCCGGGATGTAGCAGGCGGCGAGGGCAACGGCGCTTAGCAGGATCGCCACGCCCGCAAGAGTGAGTGGGTCTGCCGCGCTTATCCCGAACAGCAGGCTGGCCATGAGCCGCGCGAGCGCCAGGGCCAGGAGAATTCCGATCGCTTCTCCCGCGACCGCCAGCCGCGTGGCCTGCGCGATGACGAGCCTCGCGACATCCACGCGGTCCGCACCCAGCGCGACACGGATCCCGATTTCTCTTGTGCGCTGCGAAACGGAGTAGGACACCACGCCATAAATCCCCGTCGCCGCCAGTACCAGAGCAACGCTGGCAAAAACGCCGAGCAACGCAACGTAGAGACGCCGCCGCGCGAGGGAATCGGCGAGAACCTGATCCATTGTGTGAATTTGCGATACAGACTGATCTTTGTCCACCGACCAGATGCTACTCTTCACAGCGGAGGCCAGGCGAAGCGCATCGCCGTCGGTGCGCACCACCATGGCGTTGAAGATTTGTCCAAACTGGTAGTAGGGCCAATAGATCATTGGGCCCACTTCCGCATCCAGGCCGTTGGTCTTAACATCGCCAACGACGCCGACGATCTCTCCGGTTAGCGGCGGGCCCCAATCTTTCATGGTGATGTGCTGGCCGACGGGATTGACATTTGGAGTGGGCCAAAATCTGCGTGCCAGCGTTTCGTTGATGAGGACAACGCGAGCGGAGCCGGCATTGTCGTGCTCGGTGAAAGTACGCCCCGCGAGTAGCGGGACGCTCATGGCGGGGAAGTAGCCAGGGTCGGCCACGCGAATGTCGGCGCTTGGCTCATCGCCGAGCCGAGGCGCGGGGCGGCCTTCAATCACAAACTCTGTACTCGGCCCGCCGGTTATCGGGAGAGCGCTTATGATTCCCGCGGAGCGCACGCCGGGAAGGGCCCGGACGCGCTCGAGCATCTCGTGCAAAACGACGGCTCCCTTCGAATCACCTTGGGGATACAGATCGGGCGAAAGAAAAACCTGAAGAGTCAGCAAGTGGTCTGGATTGAATCCGGGACTTACGCGCAGAACGCGAAGAAGACTGTTGCCCAGCAGGCCGGCGCCGAAGAGCAAAATCGTGGCCAGGCCATATTGCAGGATGGTGAGCGCGCTGTTCGAAAGCCGCAGGCCGGCCACGGCCGGTTCCCAGTTGCTCTCTTTGAGAGGTGTGTTCAAATTGAGCTTCGCGCCCGCCAGGGCGGGTGCCAGACCAAAAAACAGGCCGGAAAGAAGGGAAACGCTAAAGGCGAATGCGAAAACGTGCCAGTCCAGATTGATTTCTGTAAAGCGCGGCAAATCTTCGGTGCTTTGAGTGCGAATGAAGGTCAGTCCCGCCTCGGTGAAGAACAACCCCACCACTCCTGCAAGGAGCGAGACAAAAACGCTTTCGGTCAGCAACAGGATGGCGAGCCGAGCCCGGCTGGCACCAAGGGCCAGGCGGACAGCAATCTCTCTGCGGCGAGCCGAGGTACGAGCCAGCAACAGGTTGGCCACGTTGGAGCAGGCAATCAGGAGCAGCAATCCGACGGCAAAAAGAAGAATGACGAGCGCCGGGCGAACAGGTGCGACAAGGCTCTTCTGCAGGGCCACCGCAGTTATGGTTAAAGAAGGATCGTCAACGCCGGGATTGCGTTTCTCAACGCTTTCCGCGAAGGCCGTCAACTCCCCTTGCACGCCACCGATCAATTGGCCGCGCTTGCGATCGACAAGCACGGTGAGCAAGTGCGCGCGGCGGTCGTCGCGCAGGTTCCCTCCGGGAACAAGCGGGCTCCACATCTCCGATCGCTGCGGGATATGAAAGCCCTGAGGCATCACCCCTATCACGGTGAAGGGCTCGGCGTTTACTCTAAGCGTTTGCCCCAGGATTCTGGTGTCGCCACCGAAACGGCTCTGCCACAGTGCGTAGCTCAGCACCACCACGCGACTATTTCCGCCTGCTTGATCATCTTCCGGGCGGATGGTTCTGCCAAGCAAGGGCCGGCTGCCCAATGCGGCGAAAAAATTTCCCGACACAAGGGCACCGGAAACTTGCTGCGGCTCGCTTCCGCCGGTGACGTTGAAAGCCCAATCGCGATACGCAGAAGCATTTTCGATTGTTTTTCCTTGGCGTTCGAGATCCAGGAAAGTAGCGTAAGTCACGCCAAGGGCGGCGAAAGTCACGCCCACGCCGGGAGCGCCCGGATGTGTTTCTTCAACGCGCAGAAGGCGATCCTGATTTTGATAGGGCAAAGGACGGAGGAGGACGCTGTTCACGACCGAGAAGATGGTGGTTGTCGCGCCCAAGCCGAGCGCCAGAGTCACGACAGCGATGGAGGTAAATCCAGGGTTCTTTTTGAGGAGGCGAAGAGCGAAGTGAGAATCTTGCAAGAACATTTCCACCAGCGGCAGCCCGCGCTGGTCCCGGTAAAGTTCTTTCGTTTGCTCGCCGCCGCCGAGCCTGATCAGCGCCTGACGCCGTGCTTCTGCGGGGCTCAGGCCCGCGCGCAGGTTGTTTTCAATGTGCATTTGGAGATGGCCCTCCATCTTGGCGGAGAGTTCGCGGTCACGGCGGTCTTTGCGAAAGAGTCCGGCGAGGCGGAAGAAGAGCGCGCGCAGCTTCCTCATGCGGATTCCTTTCCGGGGGCCAGGAACCGTGCCAGAATCTCCGTGGTCTGCTCCCATTCGCGTGCTTCCTTCTCCAATTGCTTGCGGCCGGCGCGCGTCAGCTTGTAGTACTTGGCTTTGCGATTGTTATCCGACGTGCCCCACTCCGAGGAAATGTAGCCTTCTTGCTCCAGCTTGAGCAGGGCGGGGTAGAGCGTTCCGTAGTTCACCGCCAGCAGGTCGCCGCTGGTTTGTTCGATACGGCGTGCAATCCCGTAACCGTGCAGCGGCCCCAGGGCTTGCAGCGTTTTCAGCACCATTAAGGCCAGCGTTCCCTGCCAGACGTCCGCTCTTTCGCCCATCGTTTTCTCCGGTAGCCTCTATTGGATGCCCATACCTATATGCTACAGTCCCTATGGGAATGCAATAGAAGAGACGCCAGGCCCAGGCATTTTGTTTCCTGGTTTTATTGAATCTTTTTCTAGCCGCCCTTCTTGACTCTGGCGAAACTTCCCACTAGCCTCATGCGTCTACCTTTACGGTTGCCGGGGGATGGTTGTCCTTTCAACGCCTTCGTGAGGAGTCTTGCATGCGTTCCAAGATCATTCTGTGGTGTGTCTCAGCGGTCTGCTTCACGCTATTGGCGCTCTTCTTTGCTGCGCCGCCTGTTCAGGCACAAGGAGGCGAGCCGCAATACTTTGCCATTCGCGGGGCAAAAGTCGTCCCCGTTTCCGGGCCGCCGGTGGAGAACGCCACGATCGTTGTCTCTCGCGGCCTTATCACGGCAGTCGGAAAGGACATTGCCATTCCGCCAGAGGCGTGGGTCGTCGAAGGGAAGGGCCTTACCGTTTACCCAGGGCTAATCGATTCTTTTACCGATGTGGGGCTTCCCGTCGCGGCGCCAGCGAGCGGCGAAGGCGGCCCGCGCCGCTCACAAGAGGGCGCGCACGGTCCCGAGGACCGGCCCTACTCCACGCCGTGGCGCAGCGCGGCAGACGAAGCTAGCCTGAGCGACAAGCGCATTGAAACCTGGCGCAGCGGAGGATTCACCACTGTCGTTTCCTCGCCAAAAGGCGGAATCTTTCCGGGGCAGGCGGCGGTGCTAGATCTGGCGGGCGAACGCGCCGGGGATGTCGTGGTGAAATCGCCGGTGGCGATTCCGGTGTCGTTCCAGACCTCGGGAGGATTCGGCGGCGGCTTTCCGAGCTCGATCATGGGCACGCTGGCATACATTCACCAGGTCTGGCTGGACACAGAGTGGAGCGTCAAAGCGCAGGCAACGTACGAAAAGAATCCCCGCAGCGTGGCGCGGCCCCGCTATGACCGTACCGAAGCAGCGCTTTCCGAGGCCCTGGAAGATCACGCGCTGGTTTTGATCCCCGCAAACAATTCCATACAACTGCGGCGCGCGCTTGAACTGGTTGATCGCTGGAATGTCAAGGGCGCCATTTATGGCGGGCAGATGGCTTACGAAGTTGCTCCGGAAATTGCTGCGAAGAAACTTTCTGTGCTTGTGAATTTGAAGTGGCCCGAAGCCGAGAAAGACGCCGATCCCGAGGACAAGCCGTCTCTGCGGACGCTGCAGTTCCGCGACCGCGCGCCTTCTTCACCGGCGGCGCTGGCCAAAGCGGGCGTCAAGTTTGCGTTTTATTCCGGCGGCAGCACCGCGCCGAAGGATACGCTCAAAGCGGTGAAGAAATCGATTGACGCGGGCCTCGCGCCGGACGCCGCGCTTCGCGCGATGACGCTGTCGGCGGCGGAAATCTTTGGAGTCGCCGACCGCATGGGCTCCATCGAAAACGGGAAAATCGCCAACCTTGTGGTTACCGATGGCGACCTCTTCGAGGAAAAAACGAAGATCAAAATGGTTTTTGTCGACGGCCGCAGATTTGAAGTACGCGAACCGGAGAAGCCCAAGGAGCCACCGAAAGGCGACATAACCGGAAAATGGAAACTCTCCTACACCACGCCTGATGGGCCCGAGGAATCCACGGCCGACCTAACGATGGACAAGGACGGCACGATCTCCGGCACAACCACCAGCAAGCGCGGCACTGCTTCGATCATTAGCGGTTACCTGAGCATGGACAAATTCAGCTTCACCATCAACATTCCGATCCAGGGATCCCCTGCGGACGTTATTTTCTCCGGAACGTTTGATGGGACGGCGTTGAAGGGCACCATCCGGGTGCCGGGTATCTCGCTCGATTTCACGGGCGTCAAACCCACAAGCACTACTAATGCAGCGACCGTTCTTGGAGGTGCCCAGTGAAGGGCTTAACCGGATTTTTCATCCATGCAAAGAACCTGCGATTTCTGAACCTCCTTTCTATTCTTTGCTTCCCGCTGGTGGCCACTGCCGCGCCGGCGGACGCGCCCGCCGTCATTGTGATTCGAAACGCCACCATCCTCACCGTGTCGCACGGAAACATCGAGCACGGCTCCATCCTTATTAAGGGTGGGAAAATCGCCGAAGTCGGCCAGACTGTCAACGCACCGAAGGATGCTCAGGTCATCGATGCCGCGGGGCAGTTCGTCATTCCCGGCATTATCGATTGCCATTCGCACATCGCTGCGGAAAGCATCAACGAAGGCAGCGTTTCCGTTTCCTCGATAGTGAACATGGCGGAGATTCTGAATCCGGAGGACATCGACATCTATCGCGATTTAGCGGGCGGAGTCACGTCGGCGAATATCCTTCACGGCTCCGCCAATGCCATCGGAGGGCAGACGCTGGTCATCAAGCTGCGCTGGGGCCAACCCGCGGCGAAGCTCCCGTTCGAAGGCGCGCTTCCCGGCATCAAGTTCGCGTTGGGCGAAAATCCCAAGCGTTCGAACTTCAGCGTACCGGGACAGCCCCGGCGGTATCCTGCTACGCGCATGGGAGTGGAAGAAACGATTCGCGGGGCGTTTAGCGAAGCACGGGATTACAAAAAAGCGTGGGATGAGTACAACAAGCGCGCTGCTGCCGGTGAAAAAAATCTTATTTCGCCGCGCCGCGATCTGCGCCTCGAACCGCTCGTGGAAGTGTTCGAAGGAAAGCGCTATGTCCATTCGCACTGCTACCGCGAAGATGAAATCCTGATGTTGCTTCGCGTCGCGAAAGAGTTTGGCTTCAAAGTCCGCACCTTTCAGCACGTTCTGGAAGGTTACAAAGTCGCCGATGAACTGGCTGCGGCGGGCGTCGGCGCTTCCACTTTTTCCGATTGGTGGGCCTACAAAGTGGAAGCCTACGACGCGATTCCGTACAACGCGGCGCTGATGACCCGGCGCGGCGTGGTGGTCTCCATCAATTCCGACGATGCTGAAGAAGCGACGCATTTGAATCAGGAAGCCGCCAAGAGCATGAAGTACGGCGGCCTCTCGCATGACGAAGCGCTGAAAATGGTAACGCTGAATCCTGCGATTCAGCTCGGGATTGACAACCGCGTTGGCACGATTGACGTTGGGAAAGACGCCGACCTGGCGATTTACAATCGCGACCCGTTGAGCGCCTACGCGGTGGTGCAGAAAACGCTGGTCGATGGCCGCGTTTACTTCGATCTTCAACGCGACATCGCGGAACGCGCCGAGCGCGAGAAAGAGAAGAAGGCGCTCGTCGAGAAATTCAAGAAAGCCGCGGAGAAGAAGCCGGAAGAGAAAAAGCCGGACGCCGCCGGGGCCAGCGGTCAAAAACCCGGCGAAAAGAAACCCGAAGAGAAAAAACCGGAAGTAAAGAAGCCGGAAGAAAAGCCCAAACCCCCGCAATCCAGCAGCGCCGACTCCGCGGCCACTTTGCCAGGAGGCGGGCTGTGAAGACCGCTTCCATCGCTCTTCGAACCGCACTAATTTTCTGCGCGGTTTGTGTCCTGACTGCTATCGCAAGTGCGCAGGCACCGCCTTCCAACACGTACGCGATCACGCACGCGAAAATCTTCACCCTCGCTGGGAGCGCCATCGAAGACGGCACGGTCGTCTTTCGCGATGGAAAAATCACCGCCGTGGGCGCCGGCATTGACATCCCTGCGGGGGCGCAGGTCATCGACGCAAAAGGATTGCAGGTATATCCCGGAATCTTCGATTCGATTACGCAAATGGGATTGCGGGAGATTGGCGCCGTCAGCGCCACTGTCGATTCGACGGAGACGGGAAACTACAATCCGGACGTCGTTGCGGCCACGGCCGTGTCTCCCTCGAGCGAGCACATTCCTGTCACGCGAGCTGCGGGCATCACGGAAGTTCTCGCCGTTCCCGGCAGTGGCGGTTTCGATTCCGGCGGATCAAACAGCATAATTGGCGGCCAAGCTTCCGCGATCCACCTGGCCGGATGGGTCATCGACGAAATGCTCATCAAGAAGAGCGCGGCAATGGTGATCCGCTGGCCGGAGATTGAAACGCAAACGTTTGACTTCGCTACCTTCTCGCGCAAGGAAAAACCATACACCGAAGCCAAGCAGGAATACGACAAACAGGTGAATGAAATCACGGACTGGCTCGAGCGCGCCCGGCACTATGCCCAGGTCATGGAGAAAGGCTCGCCCGCCAAATACGATCGCGACCTGAAGCTTGAGGCGCTAGCGCCGGTCGTTCGCCGCGAACTGCCCGTCCTGGTATTTGCTGGTCGCGCGCGAGAAATTCGCAATGCCGTCGAGTTTTGCGACAAACAAGAGCTGAGGATGATCCTCGCCGGCGGCGCCGAGGCCTACAAAGTGAAGGACCTTCTCCGTTCGAAAGGCGTGCCCGTCATCCTGCGGCCGATGCTTACACTCCCACCCGATGAGGATGATCCCTATGATCGCTTGCTTTCCCAGCCAGCCGAACTTGCCGCCGCTGGGGTCAAGTTCGCCATCGCCAGCTTCGATAATTCCTTTGCGCGGCGGTTGGGACAAAACGCCGCGAACGCCGTCGCGCACGGCCTGCCGTATGACGAGGCGCTCAAGGCCGTCACCATCTATCCCGCACAGATTTTCGGCCTCGGCGATCAGATCGGGACCATCGAGCAGGGCAAGGTTGCGAACCTCATTGTAACCGACGGCGACCCGCTCGAACTGACCACTGACGTCAAACACCTCTTCATACGGGGACAACCTACATCCCTGGAGAACCGACACCTGCGCCTTTATGAGAAGTATAAGGGGCGGCCGAAGAAACAGTAATTTGGCCGTATCTGCGTTTAAAAGCAGGGGCGTGGCATTCTTTCGCCTCGCCGCGGAATAGACTGCGCCCCAGGGCTAAATTCCAAGAAACTTTTTGCGAGAAGTTGCGTTCCTATAATTGAACCGCATGCGCACACGTCCGCTTATCGCACTCATCGTGTTGATTCTTACTGCAGGGGCCTATCCCGCCCGAGCGCAGGAGGAGCCGGGGAAAATCGTCGACCAGTACGTGAAGGCTACCGGGGGCAGTAAGGCGCTGGGCAGGGTTCAAACTTTGACCCTCGAAGGGGCCTTCACGAGCGACGACGGGAAGACGGGGACGTACACGCTGGATACCAAGCTGCCGAACCGCTACTACTCGGAATTGCTGGCCGGCGATAAAAACCTGATCGAGGCGTACAACGGGAAGTCGGCGTGGCATCAGAATGCCGCCGGCGAGCTTGGCACTCTGGTGGGTCCTGAAGGAATGCAATTGGAAGCGGCCGCGCAGTATTACAACTCCCGGCTGCTGAACCTCAAGAAAAACAAAATCACGCTGGCGTTTGTGGGGCACGCGGAAGTGCGCGGGAGAGACGCGCTCCAACTCGCGGTGACCACAGCGGCCGGAGTAAAGCGACAAGCATTCTTCGATCCGCAGACGCACCTCATTGTTAAGGAAGCGGCGACGGTCGGCGGCGTCGAGGAAGAAATTCTCTACGACGACTACCGGACGGTTGAAAACGTGAAATTGCCACACAAGATCGAGCTGCACCGGGGAAACGACAAATACGACATCGACGTCACGCGCCTGGCGATCAATGGAACCGTGGGCGAACGCGTGTTTGATTTCCCAATCAAATCGCAAGTGAAGCTGCCGGACCTGAAAGCGTTGTTCAAAGAGATTGATGACAACCAGAAAGCCATCGACAAGCTCAAGGAGAACTACGCAGGGTCGCAATCCGAGGAAGAAACGGAATTCGAAGGTGACGGGCGCATGAAAAAACACCAAGCCAATGAGTACACGTTTTTCTATCTCAACGGAGATGAGATCACCACGCTGGTGAAGAAAGACGGCAAGCCGCTGAGCGACGCGGAACAGAAAAAGGAAAACGAGAAGACGCAGAAACGCATCGAGGAACACCAAAAACGCGCCGCCAAGAAAGAAGCAAAAGAAGAGAAGGCCAAGGAAGAAGGGAAAAACGACGAAAAAGATGAGCCGGGGATTGAGATATTCTTGCGCGCTTGCCAATTTGTGAATCCGCGGCGGGAGCGTTTTCGCGGACAGGACGTGCTGGTTTTCGATTTCGAGCCGAATCCAGAATTCAAAGCGCATAAGCTGGTTGAAAAAGTGGTGCAGAAACTCGCCGGAGTCGTTTGGGTAGACGAGAAAGCGCACGACGTGGCGCGGCTGGAAGCCTATTTCACCGGCGACATGAAAATTGGCGGCGGCTTGCTGGCGAACCTGCAGAAGGGCACCAGCTTCGTTTTCGAGCAATCGTTTGTGAATAACGAAGTGTGGCTGCCGACCTACATGGAGGCGCACGTTGGAGTACGCTTTCTGCTGGTGAAGGGAATCAAGGCCAGCGTTGTGACGCGCTATTGGGACTACAGGAAATTTAACGTGGAGACGCTCTCTACCATCGCCAAGCCCAAGGGAGCGACCGATACACCCGCGGATCCGCCGACGAAGCCCGAGTGAAGGCGAATCGCGTCAACAGGAGTCGTGCCAGATTGTCTGAGGTACAATCCAGGGCATGAACTCGGGGAGCGAATCCGGCACGCAAGAGAATTTCGGGAGAGCTTGGGTTTTTCTCTGTTTGGCGTTTTGCGCGCATGTGGCGGACGAAGCGCTGACGGGTTTCCTACCTCTTTACAACGCCACGGTTATGGCGATGCGCAACCAATACAAGTGGTTTCCGATGCCAACATTCGGATTCCGCGAGTGGCTGGCGGGGCTCATCGTTGCGAATGTCATTCTTTTGTTGTTGACTCCGTTTGCGCTTCAAAATGCCTGGTGGCTGCGCCCGCTGGCGTACTTCTACGCTGCCGTCCATCTCTTGAACGGAATGGGCCATACACTGGCGACGATCTTCGGGCAAACCGTCTCGACTATGCACTTGGCGCGCCCCGCACCCGGCTTTTATTCATCGCCGTTGCTCTTCGCGGGTTCGATCTATCTTCTGATTCGTCTGCGTGCCAGCCGCCGAAGCCAGGCAGCCGTTTCCTGAAAGAGTAAGACGAAGGTTCGGAGGAGAAACATGCGACGAAATAGTGTTCCTAACTCTTTCTTGACGATCGTGGCTCTGCTGGTTTGCGCAAGCGCTGATTTGCGGGGGCAAGCAAAGCCGGAGATGAAGGCGGAAGGAGCGCCGCTGCGCGTCGCCCTTGCAGGGCTCGTGCATGGCCATGCCTTCGGATTTTTCGATCAGTTTCAGCGCCGGACGGACCTAGAGGTCGTGGGGATCGCCGAATCCGATCACCAACTCGCGACTCAATTTGCAAAAAGATACGGCTTGCGACCGGAGATTTTCTATTCCGACTTGGAAGAGATGCTGAAGAACACGCATCCTCAGGCGGTGCTCGCGTACACCAATACCTATGATCATCGCCGCGTCGTGGAAGTCTGCGCACGATATGGTATTCCCGTGATGATGGAAAAGCCGCTAGCGGTCAGCCTCGAAGATGCGCGCGCCATCGAGAAAGCCGCGCGCGATGCGAAGGTTCAAGTTTTGGTGAATTACGAAACTACCTGGTATCGCAGCAACCAAGCGGCTTACGATTTGACGCACGAAAACGCCATAGGGGAAATTCGAAAAATTGTCGTGCATGACGGCCACAGTGGCCCGAAAGAAATCAATGTTGGGCCGGAGTTTCTCGCATGGCTGTCTGATCCCGAACTCAACGGAGCAGGAGCGCTTTTTGATTTTGGCTGCTACGGTGCCGATCTGGCGACCTGGCTGATGGATGGCCGCCGGCCGTACTCCGTGACCGCAGTGACGCAGCATATCAAGCCGGATGTGTATCCGCGAGTGGATGATGAGGCGACTATCATCCTGACCTATCCGCGCGCGCAGGCCATTATTCAGGCCTCCTGGAATTGGCCGTTTTCGAGAAAAGACATGGAAGTTTACGGGCAGAAAGGCTATGCCATCACTGTTGGGCGTAATCAACTGCGCGTGCGGCTCCCTGAGAAAGAGGAGGCTTCGACCGAAGCTAGGCCATTGGAGAAAACGAAGGAAGATTCCGTTTCCTATCTGCGAGCAGTGCTCTTAGGAGGCTTGAAAGCGCAGGGATTGTCGTCGCTTGAGACGAATGTGATCGTTACGGAAATTCTTGATGCTGCCAGAAAGTCCGCCGCCACAGGCAAGACCGTGTCCCTGCCGGGAAACCCATAGAGCCATTGCGATGTTTTATTTTGCAGAAACGGAGCGATCCAGCACTTCACGGACTTTTTCCGAGAGAACTTGCGGCGTGAATGGCTTTTGCAGGAAGGAGATTCCTTCCTCCAGTGTTCCATCTTGTGCGATGACGTTGTACGTGTAGCCTGACATATACAGTACCCGCAGATTGGGATAACGGCCGGTGAGCCGCCTGGCCAGTTCACGTCCGCTGGAACCCGGCATCACTATATCCGTCAAGAGCAGGTGGATCTCAGCGCCGTTGTTTCCGGCCAAGCGCTCCGCTTCTTCGGGTGTATGCGCTTCGATTACGTTGTAGCCGCGCTCGGAGAGAACCATCTGCGCCAGCTCACGTACGGCGGGCTCGTCTTCAACAAGCAGGATGGTTTCGTGGGCTTTGTGCGTTGTGGAAGGGAGCGTCTCCGGAGACGGCAGATCCTGGACTGCATCCTTGACACGAGGCAGGTAGACCTTGAAGGTGGTGCCTTTTCCCAACTCGCTGTACACCCAGATGTAGCCACCGCTCTGCTTCACGATGCCGTATACCGTCGATAGGCCAAGTCCGGTGCCCCGGCCACTTTCCTTCGTGGTGTAAAACGGCTCGAAAATGTGGGCGACAGTCTCCGCGGTCATGCCGGTGCCGGTGTCCGAGACCGCCAGCAGCACGTAGGATCCCGGACGGACCACCGCGTGATCGAGCGTATACGCAGAGTCCAGATCGACGTTGCTGGTTTCAATGACAATGTGGCCGCCGTCAGGCAAGGCGTCGCGCGCATTCACGACCAGATTCATGATGACCTGCTCGACTTGACCCGGATCCGCTTTGATTGTTGCCACGTCCTTGGACACAAATGTTTTTATCTCGATGTTCGCGCTCATCAGCCGCCGGAGGAGGTGGTCGAGATTTACAACGATAGAGTTGAGGTCGATGATTTTCGGCCGCAGAACCTGCTTCCGGCTGAAGGCGAGTAACTGCCGTACTAGCGTGACGGCGCGATCGGCGGCGTCTTCGATGCGCCGGATGTCGCTGTGCAGCGCAGGCTGATTCAAGCAGCGCTGCAAGGCGATCTCGATGTAACCCTTTATGATAGTCAGAAGATTATTGAAATCGTGCGCGACGCCTCCCGCGAGTCTGCCTACGGCCTCCATTTTGCGTGCCTGCATTAACTGATTTTCGAGCAGTTTCCGCTCGGTGATATCGACAATCAGGCCTTCCATGACGGGATGGCTGTCACTGCCGCGGACTACCACTGCCGTATCGCTGACCCAGATGATCTCTCCGTCCTTGCGTGTAATACGATACTCGGCCTGGAAGGGCTCGCCGCGTGAGCTGGCTTCCTCCGCGGCGTTCACGATGGGATGATCTTCGACAGGAATGTGGCGAATCCACTCTCGCGAAGTCGAAAGCCATTCGTCCGCGGAATAGCCGAACATCGTTTCGATCTGTGGGCTGACGTACAGCCATTGGCCGTCAACGCCGAGCTCCGCAATGTAGCTGATGGCCGCAACCTGTTCGACGAGCATGCGGTATTTGATTTCGGCTTCGGCGCGAGCACGTTGGGCGCTAACCCTGTCCGTGATGTCGCGGCTCACGCAGATGGTGCCGCCATCGGACAGAGCCGTTATAGCCATTTCCATGGGGACCGCGGTTCCATCCCCATGATGTACGGTGATGGGCCCATACCATCTGCCATATTGTTGCAATCCCTGCCGAATGTCCTGTTGCACGAGGTCCACGTCTCGCGCCTGAGTGACCTCACGCCAAGATTTTCCCAGCACTGCTTCCGGGCCGGCATCGGCGATCATGAGCGCGTATGCTGGGTTCACATAAGTGTATTTTCCGGCCGCATCCAGGATGGCCATCCCATTGATTGCCGAATCCATGGCCAGCGTATGCGTCTGCACGGCGTTCGCGCTTTTGGTCTCACGAAATTGGCTAATTCCCAGGCGCGCGGCATAGCACACGATTGAAACTCCAAGAAGCGAGAAGCGAAGCAGACGCCATTCCGCTTCCAGTTGTGCGACTTGCCAGAGAATGATCAATGGCGCCAGCGCAAACGTGGCGTTGGTTAACAGTAAATCCCCGACTGTCTTTTGCCGAATTCGTGAACCAATTTCGACGGCGGGACTAGGCTGCCATTGCGCTGCCCACATTGCGGCAACCAGAAAGGGCAGAGTCCACAGCAGGTCTCGTAACGTCCCTGTCGGGGCCGGCTTGACGACCTGCAGGTACTGCGCCGAAGCCGCGCACAACGTCGAGAACAGCAGATAAAGTGCGAGGCTGCCATAGAGTTTCCGAAAATGCTGCTTCCGCGCGCGCAACGCCTGCAACGCAGCCAGCCCAGTAAGCGCTGCGTCTTCCGCATTCTCAACGCGCATCTCCCGCAGGAAGGCGGAGTAGCCGTCAAGGCGGCGAGCCGGAAGGTAGTAAAACTCGAGGTAGATAAAGAAAAAGACGATTCCGACCTGTACGAAGTCGAGAGCGGATTCCGCGTCGATCCGGGGAGAATCCTTGTCCTGGTCCAGAAACAAGACCATCGCGAACAGCACGCTTTCCAGACCGAACAGGAATCGCACAACCGAAGTCGAGGGCGGCTCGCCGTGCAGCACCACTTCGTAATACATCCAGCCCAGGTTCGCTGCGCCCCACATGGCGATGCCCACGCTGAAAATCAGCCAGAAGGGACGGCTCATGCCGCGCCCGCGGCGATATGCTCCGAGGGCCATGGCCGCGGCAAAACCGCAAGCGAAGATTTGCAGGAGATTTGCGAGCAGAGATCCGGTCGTAGTGGTGCCCAGCGTTGCTGCTTCGCAAAGATGCAACGCGACAACTACCGCCGCAAGGATAAGGGGCTTCCGGAGCATTCCCTGTCGCACTCTCTCGGGTTCGATGGGGGCTAATTACCCGAATCTATTTTATGGGGGAATTCCGCGGGCCTTACGACAATCCGTTTTCCGGCGTGCCCTCCCAGATACGGGACTGTGCAGGAGTAGCCGAAGGCTGATTCTGGCCAGAATTCAGGTTTTGCCGAGCCTAGCGTCCCTCGAGGGGGTAGCGGTCCTGCGACTGCACGGCGGCAGCAACGCGGCGGCGCAGGGCAATGGTGTCCACGGGCGGGCGCTTGGCGAAACGCTTGAGCACGGCCATCTGAGTGGTAAGCATGTCGCCTTCGTGAATGGCGGCGATGGCGCGCCGGGCTTCACACTCGACGCGCTCAGCGGCGTCATTTATAAACACGCGCGCGGAGTTCATCATGGTCTGCGAAGCGGATTCGCCCTTGGCCGCCGCGGCTTTTTGCGCGCGCAGCAGGCTGGATTCCATCGCGTAGATTTCCATCACGATATTCGAGAGTGCGCCGATCAGCTCTTGTTCGTCGGCGAGCTTTTCGCGGAATTTCTGGACTGCGCCTCCGGCCGCTTGTAGGAACATTTTCTTGGCATTGCCGACCACGCGGGATTCCGAGGAGAGCACGCCTTCCAGGGCTTCCTCGAAGGACGGGCCGGCAAGAATCTCATCCGCCAACTTCATGGCCGCGGGGATGAGCGGCAGTTGCCCGCCCATGGCGCGCTTCATCAGCATTTGGATGATGAGCATGCGATTGATTTCATTGGTACCTTCGAAGATGCGGTTGATGCGCGAATCGCGGTACGCGCGGCAAACGGGATACTCTTCGTGGAAGCCGTAGCCGCCGAAAATCTGCACGGCTTCGTCAACGACGAAATCGAGCATTTCGCTGCCGTAGACCTTGGCGATGGAGCTCTCGATGGCGTATTCCTCGAGAACTTTCATGGTGTTTTGGATTTTGTCGCCGGAGCCGGAAGCCGCTGCCATGGCCGCTTCGATATTTCCCGCCGAGCGGTACACCATCGACTCGACCGCGAAAATTTGGATGGCCATCTCCGCCAGCTTTTCCTTCATCAAGCCGAAATCGCCAATCTGTTTTCCAAACGCTTTGCGCTCTTTCGAGTATTTCGAGGAGGTCATCAACACGTGCTTCGAGCCTCCCACGCAGGAAGCGCCCAGCGTGAATCGCCCCGCATTTAGGATGTTGAATGCCACGATGTGCCCGCGGCCGATTTCGTGCAGCAGGTTTTCTTTGGGCACTCTGCAATTTTCCAGGAAAATCGGTGTTGTCGAGCTGCCGTGGATGCCCATTTTGTGCTCTTCGTTGCCGGGCTTGAAGCCCGGGAAAGTGCGCTCGACGATAAACGCCGTGAATTTTTCACCATCAACCTTGGCGAAAACAATGTAGATGTCGGCGAAGCCGCCGTTGGTGATCCACATCTTCTGACCGTTGAGGATGTAGTGCGTGCCTTCCTTGTTCAGTTCTGCGCGCGTCAGAGAGTTCTGCGCGTCGGATCCGGCTTGCGGCTCGGAAAGGCAATAGGCGCCGATCCATTCGCCGGTGGCCAGTTTCGGCAAATACTTTTTCTTCTGCGCCTCTGTGCCGAAGTAAACGATCGGCAGCGTGCCGATGCCCGCGTGCGCCCCATGCGTTACCGCAAAGCCGCCGTAGATCGAGAGCTTTTCCGTGAGGACCGTGGTGGAAATCTTATCGAGGCCTGCGCCCCCGAATTCTTCCGGCACCCCGCCGCCCATCAAGCCGACTTCGCCGCCCTTTTTCACCAGCGAGGCCATCAACCCGGCCTTTTTGTTCTCGAGATCCTTGATGAGAGGAAAAACCTCCTTGAGAACAAATTCCTCGGCAGTCTGCCCGATCAATTTCTGATCGTCGGTCAAATCAGCAGGCGTGAATACATCGCCCGGCTGCGGCGATTCCAGGAGAAAGCTTCCTCCCTTTGCTGCTGGCTTGGTGAGAGTTGCGGTGGCCATGTCGGGCGCTCCTAGCGGGAAGTCTTTGTAACTAGTTCTTGATCTAACGGCTGTCTGTGGCAGACAAGGGAATCAATTCACCCCATTTTACTCTCGCAAATAGGCCCCGTAAACACCGTTAAGTTGCGGGTGTCGAATACGTTTCCGGCCAGAGAACTCCTCACGCATTACTCTTGAGTGCGCCTTTCGAGCCTTTCGAAAGGGATCAATTCGATTTCGCGTTATAACTCAATCATGTCGGCTTCGCCGCAAACGACTGTTGACGCCGCCACGGCTCAGGCCCGAGCCGAAATGCCTAGGAGTGAAAGACGGCAACGTTGGTTCGAGGTGTGTCTAGTATTGTTGGTGGCCTGCGGGAGTTTCTTCCTGAATTCTCTGTTTACTTTAGTCAAACGGCCCCAATGCTGCTATACACAATTCTAACGAAAGATGGTTGTACGGAATCCTTCAAGAATCCATCGCGCTGCTCTTACTCGCCTATGTTTTGTCGCGAAGAAGTCTTCGAATCAAGGATCTCGGTATGCGCTGGCGATTGCAAGACGCGGGAGTCGGTCTGATCGTTGCTTGCGCTTCCTATGCTGCATACCTATTGGGTTCCATGCTCGTTCAGTCAGTCCATTACGCGATATACGGAAATTTTGCGAAGTTTCTAGGTGGCAGGGACTTCTTCGCGCATCCGCCTGCACGGTGATTCCATTTGTCCTTTTGAATCCGTTCTTTGAAGAGTTGATTGTGCGAGCGTACTTGATGACTGAAGTCCAGGACCTAACTGGCTCTTCCGCCTTGGCTATCCTGGTCAGTGTTATAGTGCAGTTCTCTTACCATCTCTACTATGGATGGGCGGGGGCAATCTCCCTTTCTTTTCAGTTTCTGATCTTTGCGCTCTATTATGCTCGCTCGCGAAATATTTCCCCGGTTATCGTTGCTCATGGATTGTTCGATATTTACGGTATTGTACGTCTATGGTAGGTCGTAAACCGGACGGTCATTTTTTTCGGACGTGAAGCTGGCTAACGAGCTGGAATCCTCGTACAAAACGTGTGTCTCTCCCGTAGACCAACACTCCTATACAACTTAGGAGAGTTGTGCTACTCTTCCTAATCTACTTAGGAGAGTGACGTGTCCGAACAAGCCCAACTCCTGCCAGGCACTCTCGACCTGCTGATTTTGAAAGCCGTGTCGCTTGGTCCTTTGCATGGCTATGGCGTGCTATTGCGCATCGAGCAGATCACCCGTGGCGCACTTCTGGCCGAGCAGGGCGCGTTGTACCCCGCGCTCAATCGCCTCGAACATCAGGGACTGCTCGAATCCGAATGGGGCACATCCGAGAACAATCGTCGCGCCAAGTTTTATCGGCTGACCACCGCCGGGCGAAAAAGATTCCGGGAAGAAACCGCAAGCTGGAACCGCCTGGCGGTCGCGATCGGCGCCGCGTTGAGCGCCAAACCGCAGGAGGATTGAACATGTTTCCGAGGCTGCGTTCATTCTGGCAGACGATCTGGAACCGTTCTCGATTCGAACGCGATTTGGACGACGAGATGCGTTTCCATCTCGAAGCCCGAATGGAAGACTTGGTTCGCACGGGCGTTCCGCGCGACGAAGCCCGGCGCCGCGCACAGATTGAGTTTGGCGGCACCGAAGCTTATCAGGACCATGTCCGCGAAACGCGGCGCGTGAATTGGTTTGAGGACCTCGCGCAAGACTTGCGTTACGGCATGCGTGGCCTGCGGAAAAACCCCGGGTTGATGCTCGTGGGCGTGCTGACCCTCTCGCTGGGCGTGGGCGCCAGCAGTTGGCTGTTCAGCATGCTGCGGCAGTGGGTGATCGAGGCCGTATCGTTCCCCCATCCCGAACGTTTGGAGGTGCTCTGGAAACTGGACACGAAGAAGGGCTGGAATGGAGGAGTCTCCGCGCCGGACTTTCTCGATTGGCGCGCACAGAATCACGTTTTTGAAAACTTATCGGCTTGGATCTCGGACGAATTCAACCTCACCGGCGGCACAATTCCGGAGCGAATTGAGGGCGCGCGCGTGACGGCGGACTTTTTCCGGACGCTCGGTGTGCAACCGGCGGCAGGGCGCGATTTCTCCAGCGGCGAAGACCAGCCAGGAGCGGCCCACGTAGCCATCATTAGTTATGGACTGTGGCGAGAGCGCTGCCACTCGGAATTGAACGACACGGTCATCAAGTTGGACGGTGAACCGTACACCATCGTTGGCGTTGTGCCGGAAGACTTTCATTTCCCGTTGATGGGCCGCGCCAATATCTGGGCCCCGCTGATCTTCACCGATAAACAGCGCACCGATCGTGGCACCGGCTGGCTCAATGTCATCGGCAGGCGAAAACCGGAAGTCGCGGAAGCGGCCGTCGAGCCGGCTATGAGCACAATTGCTCGCAACATCGAAAAGGAGCATCCCGATACCAACACCAACTCGGGAGTCCTGATCAACTCTCTCTCCAAAGAAATTGGAAAGCACGTAGGTGACCAGGCGATTTACACCGCATTCATCGTGGGGATCTGCATCGCGCTGATTGCCTGTTCCAATCTGGCAGGCATTTATCTTGCCCGGGCATGGACCCGGCGCAGGGAAATGGCGGTTCGGCTGGCTCTTGGAGCGAAGAAAAGCCGCCTGGCGCGGCAACTGTTGTCAGAAAACGCCCTGCTGATGCCCGCCGCCATTGGATTGGGCCTGCTGATCGCCAACCTGGGCGGAAAATGGACTACGAACTCGATTCCTTTTGAGAACCGCGGCTACTTGCCAAACTATGGCCGCATTACCGTGGATACCACTATGGTTCTCTATGCCATTGCCGTCGCTGTTCTGAGTGTGCTGCTTTTTTCGATTTCGCCTGTGCTTGAGGGATACCGAGTGAACCTGACAGGCGCGCTCAAAGAATCGGGCAGCGCCACTTCAGCCGCGGGAGGCCAGCGTTTGAGAAAGCTTTTGGTCATTTGTCAGATCGTCCTCGCGCTGATGGTGCTGGTTCCTGCGGGCCTGACGTCGAAGTCCCTCTCCATCATCCTGCAGGCCGATCTCGGGTTTCGCGCGGATCACGTGCTGACCGCGCAAATGAGCTTGCCAGCCGCCAAATACGCAACAAGCGTGCAGCGCCTGGCTCTGTACAATCAACTGCTCGAGCGCCTGCGCAGCCTCCCGCAAGTGGAATCGGTGGGAGCGAGCCAGCACATTCCGTTCGGCCATAGTTCAAGTTGGCTGGAGTTCCGAATTAATGGCCGCCCCGAGCCTGCGCCTGGGGAAGTACCTTCGACCCTGATTACCGCCGTTACTCCGGGATACTCTGCCGCTATCGGACTTTCTCTACTCCGTGGACGATTTATCAGCGAGCAGGACGCTGCAAGCACGGTTCCCGTCGTGGCGATCGATCAAACGCTGGCCGGGCGATTTTTTGCTCATGAAGAAGCGTTGGGCCACAAGATTCGTTTGGGGCGGGACGATGCGACTTGGTACACCATCGTTGGCATCGTCAAAGACGTTAAGTTCTACTGGCCGGGCGATAACCCCATGAACGAAAGCTATGTTGCATTTGCGCAGGCGCCCAGTCCAGTCATGCATCTGGTCCTGCACACCACGGCGGATCCCATGGCCCTCGCCTCCGCTCTGCAGAGTGCCGTGTGGGCAGTGGACAAGGAGCAGCCTATCTCCGGCGTACAGACTCTTGAGACGCGCATCGACAACCAGGAAGCGCCGGTTCGTAACATCACGCAGTTCTCCGTCTATTTTGCGCTGCTTGCGTTGTTCCTTGCCGCCATCGGTATCTACGGAGTAATGGCGTATTTGGTCGAAAGCCGCGCGCGAGAAATCGGCATTCGCATAGCGTGTGGTGCCGAACGCCGCAGCATTCTCTGGCTGGTGCTCACGGGCAGCTTGAAACTGACTTTGACGGGAATTTCCGTAGGATTGCTGGGAGCCTGGGCCATTGCACGTGTGCTGATGAACAATGTGTTTGGCGTGGCCACAAACACCTTGGACGTTTACGCCATCTCCGTGGCGGTGCTGTGCGTGGCAGTTGTGCTTGCCACCTTGATTCCTTTGCGCCGCGCCACGCGAGTCGATCCCCTGATCGTGCTGCGGTGCGAATAATTACGCGCCATCGGCGTTGAATCTGGCGGGCGAAGGAATTCGCGGTATAATCCACGGTCATTCCACGCATCATTGAGGATCCGGATGAAACCGCTCTACTGCGTTCGCACGCTCACTCTGCTCGTACCGATGTTCGGTGCTCTCTTGCTCGCTGATACTGCCGCAGCGCAAGCTCCGCCGACGGCTGCTTCGTCCACGCTGCCCAGCGAAACGCCGGCACAGTTCACTCCTGTCACCGATAGCTTTGACTACGCACGGCGCGAAGTAATGATTCCCATGCGCGATGGCGTGAAGCTGCACACCGTTGTCCTGGTGCCCAAAGGCGCCAAGAACGCGCCCATTCTGTTCACGCGCACGCCTTACGACGCCAACGATCTCACCACCCGCGCGCACAGTTCCCATCTCGGACCCAGCCTTCATGGCTATGACAACGCGCTCGAAGTCATTCTTGAAGGCGGTTACATCCGCGTGGTCCAGGACGTGCGCGGCAAGTACGGCTCCGAAGGCGACTACGTGATGACTCGCCCACTGCGCGGGCCGCTGAATCCCACGACGGTTGATCACTCGACCGACACCTACGACACCATCGACTGGCTGGTGAAAAACATTCCGGAGAGCAACGGCAAAGTCGGCATCCTCGGCATTTCTTATGACGGATTTTTACCGCTGATGGCGCTGGTCAATCCGCATCCCGCGCTCAAGGTAGCCGTGCCGATGAACCCCATGGTCGACGGCTGGATGGGGGACGACTGGTTTCACTATGGCGCGTTTCGCGAACAAAACATGCCGTACATCTACGAGCAGGAAGCCACGCGTAAAAACGACGCGCACTGGTGGACCAGCCACTACGACGATTACGACATGTACCTGCAGGCGGGTTCGGCGGGCGAGCTCGGACGCCGGCATGGACTCGAGCAGATCGGCTTCTGGAGAAAGATTCTCGATCACCCGGCTTACGACGCTGTCTGGCAGCAGCAAGCGATGGATAAGATTCTTGCCGCGCAGCCGCTGAAAGTTCCGACGATGCTGGTCGACAGCTTGTGGGATCAGGAAGATATCTACGGCGCGACCGCCGTCTACAAAGCGATCAAGCGGAAGGATACGGGCAATGACAAAGTTTTTCTGGTGATGGGCCCTTGGCATCACGGGCAGGAGATCGATGACGCCAGTCGGCTTGGCACGCTGAAATTCGGGAGCGATACCGGACTGTATTTTCGCAGAGAAATTCTGGCGCCCTTCCTCGCTCAATATTTGAAAGACGGAGCTCCGAAGAGCGACGTGGCGCCGGTGTCGGCATTTGAAACCGGCACGAACACGTGGCGGCGTTTGCCCGCGTGGCCCGCTGGCTGTGCAAGCGGCTGCACCGTAAAACCAGCGCCGCTCTATCTCACTGCTGGGCTAAAGGTCAGCTTCACCGCGCCTGCGGCGGGTGAAACTCCATTCGATGAATATGTGTCCGACCCTTCCAGGCCTGTACCGTACCGCGCGCGTCCCATTCAAGCCGTTGGCTACTCCAACGGCATGACTTGGTCGCAGTGGCTGGTGGACGATCAACGCGAAGCGTCTGGCCGCCCGGATGTGGCGGTGTTCGTCTCCGAGGTCTTGAGCGTGCCAGTGAAAATCAGCGGACAACCGATTGCCAACCTGATCGCCTCCACCAGCGGTACAGACTCCGACTGGGTCGTCAAGCTGATCGACCTTTACCCCGACGAAGTGGGCGCGCAACCCGAAATGGGCGGCTATCAACTCATGGTCGCTGCCGACATTTTCCGCGGACGCTATCGCGAAAGCTTCGTGACGCCCAATGCCATCGCGCCGGACAAACCACTGCTCTATCGCTTCGCGCTCCCCACCGCGAATCACGTGTTCCTGCCCGGCCATCGCATCATGGTGCAAATTCAGTCGAGTTGGTTTCCGTTATACGACCGCAATCCGCAAACTTTTGTTCCCAATATTTTCTGGGCCAAACCTGGCGACTATCGCAAAGCCACGCAGCGCATCTATCACGCGCCCGGCCAGGCCACTTTCATCGAATTACCAATCGTCATTACGCCCTGACTCGCGGCAGTGGGCAGTCCAGTCACTCCTCCGCGAACAGTGGGTTCACCGGCTTCCGAGTAGCCTGTGATCCGTCGAGAACCGATGCCAAGCGCGGAAATCAGTTCCTACAAGCCGACAAGGCGGGACCTATCCGGCCCGCCGCGATGAGGTCGGTCTAATCCGACTTCGCCGGGAACCGTCGCCTCCAACAAGTGCTTGGGACTGCATAAGTTGCAGACTGTCCTTCCGCTGGGCGGGCTTCGGCGTTATATTGCGAGCCTCGCAGGGTTGGCCGTGATATGCTGCTCGGCCTACTACTAGTTGGGCGGATCAGGAACCGGCATGACCAAGACAGCCGTCAGAGAGCAAATCACTCACAGGTGGTACACGCGTCCCGTGCTCTTCGTTGCTGACGTGAACCGTGCACTTCGGTTCTACATCGACATGCTCGGCTTCGAGAAGCGTTGGCATGAGGGCGACGGCGCGGGCAAGGTCTGCCAAGTCAATCGCGCGGAATGCGAGATCATCCTTTGCGAGGATGCCACGCGAAGAGACCAGGCGCGCTTGTTCGTGGAATTGACCGTCGATGGACTCACCGCGCTTCGTCGTGAAATCGTCGAGCGCTCGGTTCCGAGCGAGAAGTCCTGGTGGGGTTACGACGTGATTAAGATCGTCGATCCGGACGGAAATGAGTTGTTGTTTCCCGCGGCCGAGTAGTCCAAGCAGTGAGTGTGACGGCCGAGTGCGTTAACCCAACCCCCGACGGCAGGCCAGACGACCGCCTTAACATTCAAATGGAGCCAACGCGCCTGACCGTCCGTGCGATCATGTCGCGGAGGCGCGGCTCATTTGAACCGTTACGTCCATAAACGGGCTTGTATTGACTGGTCTGGCCACCTTACGGGTGGTTGGCAACGGAAATTCACCCACTACCCTTTCGCCGGGCGTGACTCTTCTGCTCGGTCCTTGTTATGCTGACAGACTCTCAATTCGACTTAGGAGTGGCTATGAAGCGCAACATTTTCTTGACGATTCTTTTCTTCGCTTGTGCCGCAATTTCTCCGGCGCAGCAAAATGATTCCGCCTCCCACTTTGACGGCAATTCCTGGTGGGCGCACGTCAAGTTCCTAGCGGACGATTCTCTCGAGGGGCGCGACACCGGCAGCGAAGGTCTTCGTAAGGCGCAGGCTTACGCCGTCCAGCAACTTCAGAAAGCCGGCCTCGAGCCTGCCGGCTCGAACGGTTTCTACCAGTCTGTGCGCTTCAACCAATACGAAGTCGATGAAGCCAAATCCTCACTCGCTCTTGTCACCAACGGCCAAGCAAAAAGCCTCTCCTTCGCCGACGATGCCTTCGTCGGCACGCGCGCCACGCATGCCTCTGCAACGCTTTCCGCGCCCTTGGTTTTTGTTGGCTACGGCCTGCAAATTCCGGAAAAAAACCTCGACGAACTGGCCGGCCTCGATCTCAAGGGAAAAATCGTCGTCTATCTTGCTGGATCCCCTTCGGACATTCCCACCGCGCTGGCTTCGCATTATCAAACAGCCGGTGAGCGCTGGAAATCGTTACGCGCCGCCGGAGCCATCGGCACGGTCACCGTTATGAATCCCGCATCCATGGATATTCCCTGGTCGCGCATTTCCGTCAATCGTAATCATCCTTCGATGGATCTCGCCGACGCTGAGTTCAATGAAACTCCAGGCCAGCAGCTCGGAGTGACATTCAACCCAGCTTCCGCCGAACAACTGTTCGCTGGTTCGGGCCACACCTTCGCGGAGATCGCGGCCCTAGGCAAAGATCGCAAGCCTCTTCCGCACTTTCCTTTGGCTGTTTCGCTAAAGGCCAACGCCGTCATACTCAGCAAAGCCCTCGAATCCTCCAACATCGTTGCCAAGCTGCCTGGTTCCGATCCTGCTCTCAAGAATGAATTTGTCGTTTTATCCGCGCACATCGACCACGTTGGCATCGGCGCGCCCATCAACGGGGATCGCATTTACAACGGCGCGATGGATGACGGCTCCGGCAGCGCGCTGGTGATGGATATTGCTGCAAACCTGAAAGCGCATCCCGAGAAAATTCAGCGCTCGATCCTGTTCCTTCTCGTCACCGCCGAAGAAAAGGGCCTTCTCGGTTCCAAATATTTCGCCGCGCATCCCACGGTGGCGGCGAAATCCATCGTTGCGGACGTGAACGTGGACATGTTTCTTCCCATCGTTCCGCTAAAGATTCTCAAGATCGAAGGCATCGAAGAATCCGACCTTGGCACGCGCGCTGCCGCGATTGCGCAGTCCATGGGCATCAAGCCCATTGCGGATCCCGAGCCGCTGCGCAACGCGTTCATTCGAAGCGATCAGTACAGCTTCATCAAGAAGGGTGTTCCCGCTGTGAAAGTGGACGTCGGATTCGAATTGGGCACGCCCGAGCAGAAAATTTTCAAGGACTGGCTCACCAACCGCTACCATGCGCCGAGCGACGACGTGAACCAGCCCGTCGATCTCAAGGCAGCCGCGGGTTATGAGGAGTTCACACGCCGCCTGCTCCTCGAAACGGCCAACACTGCCGAGCGTCCACGGTGGATGACGGACTCGTTCTTCCGCCGCTACGCCGCCGGTTCCGATATTCCACCAAAGGAGGCGGTGATGGGAAGAGCTGTCGTGCATTTTGAAATTGGATGCCAAAACAGCGCGAAGACGCAGGAATTCTACGAGAAACTTTTCGATTGGAAGATCGAAGCGATGGGACCGGCGGCGATGATTGCGGCGGAGCCGGGCGGCATCACCGGACACATCACGGCGCTGGGGCATGAGCCGAATCACTACACGATGTTCTACGTGGACGTAGACGACGTCGCGGCGTATTTGGAAAAAGCAAAACCGCTTGGCGGAAAAACGCTCGTCCCGCCGGTGGAAATTCCCACGGGAACTTTTGCGTGGATGCAAGATCCCGAAGGCAATACGGTCGGTTTGTGGAAGGCGAAGAAGTAAAAAATCGCGAAACTCCCCGCTACGAAAGCAAGAAGCGCCGGGCGGTCCGGCAAGGTCGGACCGCACAATACGCGGAAGCCCGGCACCTACAAAAACAAGAAATCAAAGGCGCTCGAAGATGCCGGCGGCGCCCATGCCGCCTCCAATGCACATGGTGACCATGCCGTAGCGCCCGTTGCGGCGCTGCAATTCGCGAATGATAGTAGCGGTAAGTTTTGCGCCGGTGCAACCAAGCGGATGTCCGAGCGCGATGGCGCCGCCGTTGGGATTGACGCGCGAGGCGTCCAGACCTGCTTGCTGGATAACCGCGAGCGATTGAGCGGCGAAGGCTTCGTTGAGTTCGATGACAGCGATGTCGTTCAGCGAAAGTCCCGCGAGCTTTAATGCTTTCGGAATGGCCTGGACGGGGCCGATACCGAATTCTTCGGGGAGAACGCCGGCCGTGGCGTAAGCGACAAAACGCGCGAGCGGCTTGAGTCCCAGCGATTTGGCGCGCGCGTCGCTCATGAGGACGCTTGCGGCCGCGCCGTCGCTCATCGGAGAGCTATTTCCCGCGGTGACCGTGCCCTTCGCGTGGAAGGCGGGCTTGAGTTTGGCGAGGACGTCGAGATTCGTATCGGCGCGGGGAAGTTCGTCGGTCGCGAACATAAACGTTTCAGTCGCCGGTTTGACGGGTGACTTTGGTTTGGAGGACGCACCGTTGCCGTTCGGCAGCGAAGTGATTTTCACTTCGACGGGAATGGTTTCGTCCTTGAAATTTCCAGCAGCGATGGTGGCGAGAGCTTTTTTGTGAGAATCGGCAGAGAACTGGTCGGCTTGCTCGCGGGTGATTCCGAATTTGCGCGCAATGTTTTCCGTGCCAAGGCCCATGTTGATGTACGCGTCGGGATAATTGTCGACGAGCCAGGGATTGGGAGAAATTTTGTTGCCGCCCATGGGCACCATGGACATGGATTCAGTGCCGCCGGCGACGATGACCTGGGCGGAGCCAGAGCGGATGCGTTCGGCGGCGAGTGCGATGGCTTGCAGGCCGGAGGAGCAGAAACGGTTGATGGTCATCGCGCTGGTTTCGACGGGAAGGCCGGCGCGGAGAGCGGCGATGCGCGCGACGTTCATGCCCTGTTCGCCTTCGGGCATGGCGCAGCCGAGGATCACGTCGTCAATTTCCTTGGCGTCCAGGCCAGGAACGCAGGCGAGCGCTTCCTTGATGGCGAGCGCGGCAAGATCGTCGGGGCGCGTGGCGCGGAGCGAGCCTTTGTAGGCGCGGCCGACGGGAGTGCGGATGGCGGAGACGATGACGGCTTCAGGCATGGCGGGACCTCGCAGGGTGAGATGCTGTGTTTATTGTTGGGCGGGCGGCGGGAAAAAGCAAATTGTCGTGACCCGTGAGAGCCTTGGGGACAGCCTCCGCGAAGCGCGGAGCGCGAGGGAAGCAGCGCCATCCCCCCGGGTGTTTTGCGCAAAGAGTGCGGAATCGGTTGAAAACAATGGAGTTGATGTTTGCGCCGTGCAAAAAGCTTATACGCATACCCCGCGTAATGGGCCACCCAATTCGTTTCACGATTTTATCGTCCGTGCCACCCGCCCGCACACCAAAAAGTGTCGAAGCGAGCCGAAGAAAAGCAACGTGTCGCGAGTGCTGCAGGTATTGAAACAGCGGATATCGCGAGCGATGCGAGGAAGGAAGAAGCGCATTTCGAGGAGCCAGCTTTCCTTGAAGTTCGGAGATGCGATGAAGGAGGACCGCCGATTTTGGCAACGGCGGTTCTACGCCTTCAAAGTGTGGAGTGATGCGAAGAGGAAAGAAAAGCTGCATTACATGCATGCGAATCCTGTGAAGGAGCGGCTGGTGAAGCATGCGAAAGAATGGCCGTGGAGGAGTTTTTCGTTTTATGCCAACGATGAGCCCGGGATGATCGGGATTGATTCTGTTGGTTAGAGCAGATCCACAGCGAGGAGTAGCCCACCCTTTGCAAGAAACAAAATCGCAAAGGGTAGGCCACCCAAGATTTAAAGTTCGTTGGCACGAGGTTATTCGGCGCGGAGGGCCTCGACGGGGTCGACAGCGGAGGCGCGGCGCGAGGGCAAATAGCTCGCGAGGAAGGCCGTGGCTACGAGACCGAGAGATGCGGCGCCATAAGCGATGGGATCGACGGGGCTCACTTTGAAGAGGAGCGACGACATCAAGCGCATGACGATGATGGCGACTACGAGTCCGCACGCTACGCCGATGCCCGTGAGCGAGAGTCCGTGGCGAACGAACATTCCGGTCAGGGTTTGGTGCTGGGCGCCGAGAGCCATGCGGATGCCGATTTCGCGCGTACGCTGGGAGACGGAATAGGCGATGACGCCGTAGATGCCGACGACGCCGAGCAGCAGCGCCATGCAACCAGCTACGCCAAGCATGATGAGCGTGAAGGAAGTGCGCGCCATGGAACGCTTGTAGAAAAAGTCCAGGGCGTGAACGTCAGCAAGAGGAAGATTCGGGTTCAGGGACCAGACCGCCTGCCGGACTTCGTTCAGGAAACTTTGCGAGCCGGTGCGAGAGCTGCGAATGGCGAAGGCGACTTCGCGCATGGACATGGAATCATCGCTTTCAAAGTGATCCATCAGGAGGGGCCAATAAATGATAGTCGTGGGCGGTTTGCTGACGCCCTCATCGTGAACATCGCCGACGACACCGATAATTTCCCTCCAGTCGTCTTTGGTGCCGACGCGGATGCGCTTGCCTAGCGCCGCGGCGGGATCATTCCAAAGTTCGCGAGCTACGTTTTCAGAGACCATGGCGACGGGGATTTTCTTGTAGGTGTCGTTCCACGTGATTTTTCGACCCGCCACCAGCGGCGTGCCGACGGTGTCCAGATATTCCTGCGAAATGAATCGGAAAGTGCGAAGCGGAGGAAGCTGGCCCTCGGCATAGGTGTGGTTCTCAACGAAGATCGGATCGTGCCAGCCTCCGAAGCTCATGGGGACGTTGGAGATGATTCCCACGGATCCGACGCCCGGAATCGCAGCGAGCCGGTGCAAGATTTCCTCTTGCGTTCGGACGACCTGCTCATTCTCTTTCACCATGGTGCTGGGAATCGAGATGCGGAAAGTTTGCAACGAAGCCGGCCCGGAAAATCCGGGATTGACGTTGGTGAGAGCGCGGAAAGTGCGAATCATCAGCCCGGAGCAGATTAAAAGGACGAGCGCGAGAGCGACTTGCACGACGACGAGGACGCTGCGCGCGCGATGCTGCTCTTTGCTTTGGCTAAGAGCGCGGCCACCCTCGCGGATGCCGGTGCTGAGGCGCACGCCCGCGTACTTGAAGATGGGAATGGCACCGAAGAGGATGCTGGCGAGGAGGGAAATCAAGAGCGTAAAGAGCAGGACGCGCCCATCAATGCCAATTTCACGAACGCGAGGAAGTCCCGCAGGGGCGATGGCCGCGAGAACGCGCAGCGCGGCATAAGCGAGGCCCAATCCGACCGTGCTGCCGAGCAATCCGAGAATGACGCTCTCGAGGAGGAGATCGGCGGCGATGCGCGCGCGGCTGGCGCCCAAAGCGCCGCGGACAGCGAGCTCCTGACGGCGGCCTTCGACGCGGACGAGAAGCAAGTTGGCGACGTTGGCGCAGGCAATTAGCAGGACCATGCCGATCGAGCCCATCAGGACCCAGAGGACACCGCCGACGTCACCGACCACGTCGCGCTTAAGAGGACGGACGTTGGGGCCGATGTGCGCGTCTTCGAAGAGCTTGAGGCTGAAACCCGGAGGCGCAGGAAAAGAAGTCATAACAATCGGCAGCATGCGAGCGACGTCGGAATTAACCTGCTCGACAGTGACGCCTGGCTTGAGCCTGGCAAGACCCTCGTAGCTGAAGTTGCCAAGATGGGTTTTGGCGCGGTCAAACTGGAACGGGATGATTACGCCGGGCTCTTCCCAGTCCAAGAAGTGAAATCGCTGAGGCAGGACGCCGATGATTTGCCGGGATTTGCCGTCTACGATGATGTTGCGGCCCATGACGGAGGAATCGCCGCCAAATTTGCGGCGCCAATAGCCGTAAAAAAGCATGACGGTTTCGGGGGCGCCCGGCGAATCATCTTGCTTGGTGAAGCTGCGGCCCAGCAGGGGAGGCATGCCGAGGAGCGAGAGAGTGCCATCCGTAACGCGCAAGGCACGAACTTGTTCGGGTTCGGCCACGCCGGTCACGCTCACGGAGTCGCCCGCGTAAAGACCGAGATCCTGGAGGGTGCGATTTTGGTCGCGGAAGATGAAGTAGTCGGAGGGGGACAGCTCGAATTCTTTGAGATTGATCCCGGGCGCAGTAAGCCAGACGCCGATAAGTTCATCGGGTTTGGGATATGGAAGAGGCTTGAGGAGAACGCCTTCGAGAACACTGAAGACGACGGTGTTGGCTCCGACGCCGGCGGCCAGCGTAATTAGCGTGATGGCGGTGAACATGGGGGCGCGGCCGAGCCGTCGAAGAACTTGTTTGAGCTCGCTCTTAAAGGATTCCATGCCTTACCCCTCCGCGAGTGCCTGTTCAATGAAAAGGCACACTTTATTTGGCTGCTCAACAGAGTGATACGACAGAGAACCGGAGAAGTTCCCTGGAATCTTGGTGAGTACGCGCCTAGTTTGAGTGTTTACCTGGTTTTGAGGAATGCGCCCTTGCGCGGGATGAAGATTGTGGCGGGAGGTTCGACACTGAATCTCCTGGAGTAGTCACCCTGGTTGACGGCAATGCTGACGCGGCCGCGAGAATCGATGAACAGGAGCGAATCGCCGACGGGGACATCCATGAAAGTTTTCACGTAGGGCAGGACCACAGGTTTCTTGTTGATCTCGACCTTTACCGTATCGCCGAAGTTGTAGGCCAGCTTCTTGAATTCGTCGCCGGAAATATCGGTAATCAGGGAACCGAAGGGATCATCGAGCGCGATAATGTCGCCGGCGATGCCTTTGTCGGTGGTGGTGGAAGTTTTCGGAGCGAGGCGAACGAGTTGCGGGACCTCCGGGCCGACGAGGTTGAATTCCCATCCAGCAGCGAGGTGCGCGCCCGCGGGGGAAAAAATGTCGCGGCCGTGAAAGGTGGAAGAAATGGGGGCCTGGATAATCCAGTTTGGATTGGTAATCTCGCGCGCGGAAGCCAGGCCATCGCGATCGATCACCGGTGTGATCAACCCGTTGTCGGGGAGAACAAAATACTGGTCCTTCTTCGTCTTGACGATGACGGCTTTGCGCGAGGTGCCAACTCCGGGGTCGACGACGGTCACAAAGACAGTTCCCGCGGGATAGTAAGGCGATACGCCTTCCAGGAAACGCGCGCCCTCTTCTATGGAGTAAGGCGTCACGCGATGAGTAATGTCCATGATGCGCGCGTCCGGCGCGATGCTGAGCATAACCGCCTTGCAGATGGCCACGGCGTCGTTGGCTGCGCCGAAGTCGGTCATAAAAACAATGGTGGGACGGGTGTCGGATTTGACGGGGGCGGCTGGATCTCCCTGCGAAGGAGACTTCGAGCAGGCTGCGCTGGTCAGAGCGAGCACGAACAGCGACAGCCAGAGCAAACGAATGCGAGAAAGCATTAACGCTCCGTTACGGCTATGTGATTTTCTTTCCAGTCAGTGTAAGCTGCGCGATTGAGATTCGGCAAGGCGTGTTGTGGAAGATACACGCGGCAGACGGGCCATTCGAGCAAATACAAACAGAAGGAGGCAATCGTGGGAGGATTAATTTATTGGATCGTAGTCGGACTGATCGCCGGCTGGTTGGCTGGAAAAGTAATGAAGGGCGGAGGATATGGCATGGTGGTGGACATCGTTCTGGGGATTCTTGGCGGGGTTGTGGGCGGTTGGGTGTTCGGCCTGCTGGGGCTCCATGCCGGGGGAACGCTCGGACAAATTGTCGTTGCGTTTGTTGGCGCGGTGATTCTGGTGTGGATCGTGCGAAAACTGAAAAAAGCGTAGAAAAGTTTTACGGAAATAAAAAAACGCGTTGCCGCGGCGGGAGGAATCAGCCAGGGCGATGCGTTTTTGTTTGCAGATAAACCTAGTGGGCCGCCCCAGGGTTTTGGTGCGCAACCAGAAACCATTCGACGGTCGGGGCGCGCTGGTACTTCAGGCGCAAGCGCGTTGATTTTGCCGCGACGAGGTTCCCGAGTTTCTCTTGAACGAAGGCAAGCTGGTGTAGAGCGAGCGGCGAATGGGGATCAGCGGCAAGGTCATCGGCGGCACCGAAAAGATCGCCCTGCTGGAAGAGGAGGTAGCCGCGAGCGGATTCATAGGCGTTTGTGACGACGAGGTCGCGCGAGGAGGTGGCGAGATCCTTGAGTTTGGCGACAGCTTCGGATGCGTCGCTGGCCCGACCGTTGAGAGAGGCGACACGCGCGCGTTCGCGGAGAACGACGGCTCGATTGATATCCCGGTCAGCTTCGCTCATGCCCGCAAGAGGTTTTTCCAAGAAAGCGGATAGGCCATTGAGGCGGGTGAGTTCGTCGCGAGAATCAGAAGCGAGCATCGCGCTGCCAAGAGCGATTTCGAATTGCGCGTTTGGTTCTTTCTTCGCGGCGGCCTCTCCGATGAGAGTGGCAAGAGCCTTGCGGCCTTCGGCGGGATGGCCTTCCCAGAAAAAGATGAGAGCTTGCGAATACTTGGCATCGAGTTCGTCGAAAGGATTGTCTGTAAGCTGGATGGCACGGTCATATTCCTTTCGCGCGTTGCTGAAATCGCCCATGAGAGTGCGCGTGCCGCCAAGGCCTTCCTGCGAAGGCAGATACTTGGGATCAATCTTGAGGGCGGCGGTGTAGTGCTCAAGAGAGGCGGGATCATCACCGGCCATGCGGGAGACTTCACCGAGAGAATCCTGGGGATTCGGAGAGCCGGGCTCGACTTCGGTATAACGCTTCAAAGAAGCAATGGCTTTCGCGGGGTCGGGCGTGCCGGTGCCAATGTAGACGTAACCAAGGCGATTCAAGACTGCCGGAAAGTTTGGATCGCTTTGCAGAGCCGCTTCCATCATGGAGCGGGCGCGGTCGTCATCCTGCTGAAGATAGAGCCATTCGGCCGTCATGTAGAGAATGTGCTTGTCGCGCGGGTAACGCTTCAAGAGGTCATTCATGCTGGAGATGGCCGGAAGCAGGTCGTGGTCCTGGATGCTGGTCATCCAACGGACAAGAAGCTGCTCGTCGGGAGTAGCGCGCGGAAGGAGAGTCTTGGCTTTCTCGAGTGCACCGGCATCCGGCATGATCCGGCGGGCGGCAAAGGAAAGCATGGCGTGGGCGAGGGCGGATTGCGGATCCGCCTCGGCGGCGCGACGGGCCTGAACCGCGGACTCGCGGTAGATGGCGTTTTCATAATTGTTGACGGCTAGCTCGAGCAAGCGGCGGGCTTGCACGGAACGCGTAGAAAGCGGGATGGCGCCGAAGAGATGCTGACTGACACCTGTTACACCTGGTGTGCCGGCATCGGCGCGGGCGGCGGCATTCTCGACGTGAGAAGCGGGAGCTTGTGCCCAGACCGTTGATGCAAGGAGCGACGGGGATATCAGCAAGTAGAAGCGCGCTGCAAGTCGATTCATGGCGAAGCACTCCGTTTCCGCAAGTTAAAGAATGAGGCCAGATTGGAAACGTAGCGTGATGCGAGGGCCCGGGGATACTGGTCTGGAGGTCAGGTGTGCGGGAATAAAAAGACAGGGTTAGCGATGAAGGACAATCAAGGGGAGGCGTACAGTTGGACACAAGGAGAAAAAGGCATGCTTGCCCCGTACTACGACGAGTGCAGATACTGCAAAGAACCTGAATGAAAGCGAGCATGGAAGTTATGAAGCACGACGCCCGTGGAAACTTACTGCGAATCGCAGCCCTATTGAGCATTGCTGCCATGGCCGGAAGCGCGAGCTTGGGCGCCATCAAGAACATGGCGGTCGTCATTTCCGCGGGGAGTAAGCTCTCCGACGTGCCTTTGGCAGACCTCGTGAAAATGTGCAAGGGCACGCAGAAGACCTGGCCGGACGGAAAGAACTTCATTCTCGTCCTCAAGAATCCCGAGGCTCCCGAGATGCGCGTGGCGGTGCAAAAACTCTTCGGTGACGCCGGCGGCGACCCGAAGACAGCAATCGCGAAACTGAACGAGTCTCACTTGACGGTGAAGATTGTGGGCAGCGACGAGGACTTGCTGCGAACGGTAGAAGCCACTCCCGGCGCTGTCGGGATTCTAGACGTTTACTCTATCAATGCTTCGGTGAAAGTCCTCCGCGTGGATGGCAAGCTGCCTTTTGACATGGGCTACGCTCTGAAAGGGAATTAGAGCTCAAGCTGCAGCGTCCTCAGCTACACCCTCCTCCGCAGGCCGAAACTATTCCAACCTGACAGAATTTTCTGGCGAAATGCTCAAAGTCGGCCTGAGCTTGTAACGAGGGCGGGCCAGGAATCACCACTGGAGGAAGCTCGAAAACCCCTGTACGAAGGTACAGGTTTTCCACAGGCAGTACAGGGAAAAAGAGGCGAAAATCAGGGCGAAAGTCGAAACGTACTTAACCCATTTGTTTTGTGTGATTTACTAAATTTCCACTGCAAACGAGCCGGTACTAGGAGACTCGTTTAGGTCCAAAAATGTACCTTGTGTACCATCGCATTTTGGACCCAAAAGGTGTCAAATGGTACAGGTACGAAGGGGTTGGGTTGGACCTTCTGGCGAGTTGGTGCATCCAAGTAAGCGGTAAAGCAAGCAACTGAGCATGCGGGAAATAGACCAGCAGCCAAAGTTCAATGTGGTAGTGCCTGGGGGAACTAGAAAAAAATGAGGACTAAGGACAAGAGCCGAAAGTGGATGTGGATGTTCCTGGCAGTGCTGGTCTCGCTGCAGATGTATTTCGTGTGGGAACTCCTGGCAGTTTTTGCGCTGTTTGCCGTGGGATTTGCGGCCATCGCGTTTGCGGCTGGAGGTGTGTACATGCTGCACCGTGGCTGGGCATTGGGCGTGGACCGGGTTGCCGACAGCCAGCACCCGATCATGGTGGCCACGCGGCAACGCATATATACGATCGAAGACGCGGCGCGCAGGCCGTTTCGGCGTCCGGGTTCCGCTCCAGCCCGTTAGGCTAAGCGACTTTCTGGCACAGCCAGAGCACACACAGAACCTGTCACCCTGCCTCCTTCAGGAATGGCCTCAGTTCTGTGGCAAGAGTACGAAGAAAAAGCCAACCGTCCAGAAAGAATGGTTGGCTTTTTCTTTTTGCGAGGATAGTGGTTCCTGCCTAGCTATATCGTTGTTGGCAACTCCGTCCGCGCCACTTTGTCCTAATGGGTGATGGGGTCGATGTCCGTATTAGGAACAATCTCCCGATCCTCCTGAGTGTGCGATTCTTTGTCTGCCTCGAACACAGTCTTGCCGTTGTCCTTGGCCAGCCCGTCCAATGTGGATTTCGAATGCTCATCCACGGCGCTGACGGCGGCCACCAGGCAGGAATACAGAAAAGCCTTCATTCCTTTACGGAATTGGTCCGTGGAGCGCTCGGCGGCGCGTGCTACTTCGGTCTCCAAAGCCACGCGGCGCGCCGCACACGCGGCGCGGCTCTCCGCGTCCAGTGAGGAAAGAGCGGAAACCGCTCGCTCCTGCGTCTCGGAGAGAACCGCGTTCACGTGCAGGTCCGTTTGCCGCTGAAAGGCCCCGAGCGCGGAGTTCACCGCGCTCTGCACTAGCGCCTGCACTTCCGCGGAGCGCGCATCAATCTTCATGAGTGCTTCCTGCGTCACGGCCTGGGTATTCTCCAGCATGAGTTCGTAGCGGCGGTGCGCGGTGCGGGCCGTTGCCCCTTCGAATTCCGACGTCGCCCGGGTTACGGCTTCGTTAAGGCGGGCATTGATGTGGGGCTCCATTTCCCGTGCCATTCTTTCCACGAATTCCCGCGAGTTGGCCAGTTCACGCCGCAAGTCAGCCGCCTGTTTCTCCAGCCGCTGCGCCATCTCTTCGGCCTGGCCGCGGTACTTTTCCATTTGGTTTTTCCATTGCGAAGCGATCTCGCCGGCAGATGCCTCTTTCGAGGAGAGTCGCAGCGCTTCCACGCGGGTGGGGAACAGTTCCTCGATTTCGCGCACACTCGAATTGCGCACATCATCGATTGAGCTGAGCGCGTCGCGCACGGCATCGCCTACATGTCTGGTTACCGCTTCCTGTACTGCTTTCTCCGCTGCTTGCTGCAGTTTTCCTTGCATCGCCGCGATAAGTCCGTCCGGGGTGATGACGACGCGCTGCGGTTTGGGGGCCTCGGCCGGTTTAGGTGTTTGCGGCTTAGAGACGGCCGGCAACGGAGAAGGGAACGTAGCGACCTCGGCCATTCTGTGCTCCGCATCCTCCGGTGGTTCGTCGACTAGTACCGTCACCGGCGGGGGATCCAGCGCAGGAGCGACCGCCGGTGCGAATTGCGCGATTGCCGTATTCGCTGCTCTAGGGCTCATCCAATCCTGGGGCGGTGTGACAATCCCCCAAACATTTCCCGGGTTTTCCAATTCCACGCCGACCTGCTGCAGTTCCCGCGAACTCTGCGACGTGTGCACCGAGCGCACTCTCGCGCGCACCGCCGGCGGCTTGGGCTCGACATTCAAACCCACAACCTGCAACGTGACCCACGAGCCTACCCCGTAATCGTGCCGCGAAGGATACCGGCACCCATGCAGGTTCAGGCTGGTCGAGACGGTTCTTTCCACAAACGGCTCGCCTAGGCGGTTTTGGCCGAAGACAATCAGCGGGACGGAACGTTCAATGCGCGTGCTTCGCCGCGCGTCTTCCGCAACGGAATGATTGGGAGGACTAATCAGAGACGATTGGCCCACGTCTCCTCCAGCAGATGCAATGGCGCGTGCCTCTCGCGGCAAATGGTAGCCGAAGCGCGTTCCATTGTCGATATTTCCGTAGACGAATTCGCGTCTTCAGGGAGGTCACGTCCCCAGCAATCGTCCTTCATCCCGAGCAAAGGCAAACTGCTCTTCGCCCATCAATTTATTATGGGGCCGCCGCCCTTGCCGAGAGAGGCTTCATCACCCTTGGTGTGAAACACGCCAAAGTGGAATTCATCGCCTTTCTTGATCATGATGGTGACGCTACCCTTTGCAGGAAGCAAAATGTCGATGCCCGCAAGAGGCTCAGTGTTCGACTTCCAAAACCGAAGGCGATAATCCTTCTTGTCTTCGTTCGTAAAGTGGACTCGACCCTTCCACGGCTCGACCTCAACTTTGCCGCTGGGGCGAGGTGTTTGGTCGCGGATGGTGATCGTTGCAGATCGGGGAAGGCTATCCTGTTTTGCTTTTGCTGCTCCTGTTGTAGCCACGGTGATTCTCCTTTCAAAGCTTACTGCTTTCCGCGAGCCCGGAAACCTGGGTCAGCAAGGAGCCCCTGCAGTGCAGGGCGCTCCTGAAGGTCTGTCAGAGTGTACCCGTTCTTCAGGCTATCGCGAGCGTATTGGATGGCGCTCTTACGGTCGCCGAGATCGTCGTAAGTTTCCGCGAGATCGGCGAGAACGTCCGGGTCCTTGGGCGCCAGGGCGAGCGCTGCGTTGGCGGAGGTAAGGGCTTTTTCGCGAAGCTTGTCTTCAGCATAGTAGGTGCTGAGCATGGACTGCACCGGAGCCTCCTGAGAATTTACCGAGGCATATTGCTCCAGAAGACTTAGCGTCTTTGCGCGCGCGGAACGCATCTTTTCGTCATCCTTTAGCAAGGTGTAGGCGAGCTGCAAATTCGCCCACACACGCCAATCCTTGTCGTTGAGCTCGAGGGCTTTGCGGGTCGCTGCTGCGGATTCGGCATACCGCTTCTGGCTCTTGTACAACCAGCCGAGGTTGGCGTAGGCCTGATAATTAGGCACAAGTTGAATGGATTTCTGAAACGCCGCTTCCGCCGCGGAATTAGCCTGAGAATCGTTGAGCTCCATATATTCTGCGCCGAGGTCGCTGTAGCCCTCCGGACTATCGGGAGTAAGTTCAAGGACGCGACGGTACTGCGCAAGGGAATCCTGCACGCGTTTCTGGCGGCCGTAGAATGCCCCGAGAACACTGTATCCCTCCCAGTAATCCGGTCGAAGAGCGATGGCGCGCTGGTAGTTGGCTTCGGCTTCTGAGTTACGGCCCATCTTCTCATAGACATTTGCCAAGCCGATCAAGGCGCTGGCATCACGTGGATTGATACCCAGCGCTTTCTGAAATTCCTGGAGAGCAAGATCGTGTTTGCCCAGGGTCATCTGGAGATGCCCCAAGGTGACGTGCACGGCAGGTAGACGATCATCAAGTTGCAGGGCCGTCCGGCAATTTGCGAAGGCTTGATCAACCCACGCCGGATGGTGGTCCATCAGGAACTTCAAGCGATAAGCTTCCCCGAGAGTCGCGTACCCCAGGGCAAAACGAGGGTTCTTCTGAACGGCGGAAGTCAGCGCGGAAATGGCCAGATCCGGGTTGCCGGGCTTATCGTAACGCTGCAAATAGGCTAACGCTTTTAGGTAGGACTCGTAGGTTCCCGGCGCGACGTTTCCAGCGGGCATTTGGGACGCTTCCGACGATTTGACTCTCATCATGCGAGCCAGCCCTGCGACGGCCTGGTACTGAAGTGCGGCCAAGTCACCGCTGCGATCTTCCAGCTCCGCCGAGCCGATTTGGCGGAGACGCTTCGCGTCGATCAAAACCACGGTCAGTTGCACTCCCGAGCCCTTCCGCCGGAGGCTCCCTTGCACCACCATCGTGGCGCCAAGTTCGCGGAAGGCGGAAGTTGGGTCATTGACCTTGCGGCTGCGGACGATGCTGGCGGGAACCACCCAAAGCGATTGCTGAGCGGCCTCCAGGTTCGAGAGCTCGTTAGTGAGGGAGTCCATCAGCCCTTCCGCGACCGGCCCGAATTCGGCGTCGTTCGCGGAATTTGCGATTGGCAGTACGGCGATATGTTTTTCGCTGCCTGCGTAGGCCAGGCCCGCAAAGCGTTGGCGCACTGGAGAAAGAAAGGACAGAGCGAAGGTTGCCAAAACCACTCCAACGGATGCAACCAACAAACGCCGGACTTTCCTGGGATTGCCAGTTGTCCAGCTTGGCGTGGAGGCATTCTGCATGTACTGCTTGAGTTCGCGGGCATCGACCGAACGTGTGTGTGTGGGTTCTTCGGCCGGCGTGGGGCTTGAAGTGATTTCGGCAAGCGCCGCTTCCAGATCGCGGAGCATTTCATCGGCAGCAGGATAGCGGCTCTCGGGTTTCTTGGAGAGCGCGCGATAAGCTATGGGATGCACCGCCTTTGGAACCACTTCAAGCGCCGCGGGCGGCTGGTTGAGTATGGCAAACGTCATCGCTCCTTGATTCGGCCGCAGGAACGGATGACTGCCGGTAATCATTTGAACGAGAATCAAGCCCAAGGCCCAGATGTCGCAGCGCTGGTCGATGGCTTCGCCCAGGATTTGCTCCGGAGCCATGTAAGGGAGCGTCCCGGTCGAAGAGATGCTTTGCGTAGCGCTGATTGTAGTGACAACGCGAGCGAGACCGAAGTCAACGATCTTGGCCACCTTCTCATCGGTGATAATAATGTTCGAAGGCTTGATGTCGCGATGCACGATGTTGCGCGCATGAGCCGAGCTGAGTCCCCTTGCGATTTGGATGGCCAGGTCGAGCGATTCGCGGACCGGAACCACGCCGCGCGACAGTTTCTGCGCCAGAGTCTCCCCCTCGTAGTAACCCATGACGATAAAAAGCTGGCGGTCTTCGGACTCTTCGATCCCATGAATGACACCGATGTTCGGGTGATCCAGGGCGGAAGCGGCGCGCGCTTCGCGGAGCAGGCTTTGCTTGTCCCGCTCGCTGACGGCGACATCGGTGGGCAGGAATTTCAGGGCGACGGTGCGCTCCAGCTTCACGTCCAGCGCCTTGTACACCACACCCATGCCGCCGGCGCCTAGCTTGTCGGTGATCTTGTAATGCGAGATGGATTGACCAACCATACGGCTGGGAGGGTCTGGCGCTGATTCTAGGTGCTCAACCCTGGCAAGTCAACGAACGCGTGTGGTGTTCCTACGGCTGACGGGCTCCATTCCTTGCCGTCTACCATTCGCAGGGACGCGACGAATTTCGCTGTCTCTGATAGGCTTTGCGTCTTTATGGGAGGACTTTTATGCGCCGTCGTCTTATTGCCTCTGTGTTGAGTCTTGCAATCCCAGTGATCGCCGTTTGTCAGACGCCGCACCGCGTTGCCATCCGTGCCGGAAAGCTGATCGATGGGAAGAGCGAAAAGCCGCTCGAAAACGTGCTGATCGTCATTGA
>WNGJ01000238.1_pt1 | contig 47391 bp, 41 predicted proteins | sample 5400611 | NCBI WGS metagenome assembly WNGJ01 (sample SAMN13153375, study PRJNA577476) | soil metagenome | isolation source: 40 cm soil or saprolite under Garry oak tree replicate 1 | place: USA:California | collected 2016-06-15
CGGCTATGGATCGACTTCACTCCCGAGATCGAGCGCGCGTGCCTGCAGCGGATCACCAGCTCATACAAGCTCCCCGCCGACATCAAAACCCAAGCCGCACAACGCCTGGAAAGGAAAGCAGTATGAAGCGCACGTCCCGGGCGATGTGGACCGGCTGTGGCAGGCGTTCTTGCGCCGCTTCGACCTGGAGCACACCATCCGCCTGTTCAAGCAGGTCCTGGGCTGGACCGCCCCCAAGATCCGCGACCCGGCCGCCGCGGACCGGTGGACCTGGCTGATCATCACCTGTCATGCCCAGCTCCGCCTTGCCCGGCCGCTCGCCGCTGACCTTCGCCTCCCGTGGGAACGCCCCGCGCCGCCGGGGCGGCTGACCCCGGCCCGCGTCCGCCGCGGGTTCCGGAACATCCGCGGGACCATCCCCTGCCCGGCCGGTGCGCCGAAACCCGGCAAACCCGGCCCGGGCAGGCCGCCCGGCTCGAAGAACCGGCATCCGGCATCCCGTCACGACGTGGGCAAAACAACCAAGAGAGAACTTACGCTCAAAACCAAGCGAGAAAGAGCAGGTTAAACGGCAAGCTTAGCCGGTGCTCAGATTCTGCGTGGCTGGTCGCGAACGGTACAAGCGCACCACCGACGCGTTCGGCGCCCTGATGGCTTCCTATACGCGATCGCCAGGACTGAGCCGGCGGTGAGCCTCGCGGGCTCGCTCGTCAGCATTGGCCGCGGAGTATCGGGCCAGCATCTGACGGGACTTCCAGCCGAAGTTGCGCATGATGTCGTTGTCGGACATCCCGGACTTCATGGCATAGTCGGCAGCCGTGTGCCTGAACTGGTGCGGGTGGATATGGGGAATGCCAGCCTGGTCGCAACGGCGGTCCAGCATCTGGCGGATCCCATCGGCGGTGAGCGGGCCGCGGGCCTTCTCGCCCAGCCACAGCTCGGGCCTCCGCGCGAGGGGGTGGTGCGACCGGGCGCGCAGGTAGCGCTCAAGGGCCTGGCATGTCTTAGCGGACAAGTCCAGGGTGGCCGGGCGCCGCCCCTTGCGAGTGATCGTCACAGAATCAGTATCCAGGTCGAGGTCATCCAGGGGGATGGAGGCGACTTCCTCGCGCCGCACCCCGGTGTCGATGAGCACCCTGATGATCGCTGTGTCGCGCAGCTCGGTGAACTCCCGCCCGGCGCAGGCCTTCAGAAGCTTTTTCAGGGTGTCGTCCGGTACGAGGGGGGTCTCTTTCTCGGTGATCACGGGAGCACGCATGAGTGCCATCGGGTCAGCCTGGATCTCCCCTTCGGCCAGTGCCCACTTGAAGAACTGCTGCAGGCCCCGGTAGCGGTTATTCGCCGTCGAGTCGGTGGACGTGTCGAGCAGATGGACGATGAAACCCTCGACGTGCTCGCGCAGGATCGCCCCGAGATCGCGCGGGCCGTCCGTGCGCGCGAGGTACGCGCCCAGGCCCTCAGCCGCCTCCCGGTAAGTCTTGACCGTCTTCGGCGACAGGTTCCGCGCCCGCAGGGACCTGACCCACGAGCGCACGTACGAGCCGTAGTCACCTGGCTCCGGATCGGGATATCCGTCCTTGATGAGCTTCAGTTCCGGCATAGCCCGAGTGTACTCGGGATCAACAATTATCTGCTGTAAGAGCGCTATAGTGGTGTCGTAAGGCTCCAAGATTACGTGTTTTAGCTGGTCAGCGCGCCCGGCAGGATTCGAACCCGCGACCCGCTGCTTAGAAGGCAGCTGCTCTGTCCGGCTGAGCTACGGGCGCTCGGAGATAAGTTTGCAGGCCGAAGATCACATGACGGCCACGCGAAGGTCGCAGTGTGTCGGCCTCCGGACGCAGACGCACCCCGCATCCGTCAACAGCCCACCGTACCCGAACCCGCCGTCAACGATGCCAATTCCGACCCCGCTCGACCCGCTGAGCTGCGCTTTTCGCCCCAGCGACATTACGGCCGACATGCCGCCCGAGAGCAGCGACCCGCGCGGGAACACGGGCCTAGCGGCCCCGCGTTCCCGCGCGGGAACACGGGCCTAGCGGCCCTGAGAGCCCCCAGCGGGAGAAGAACGCCCAGGAGGCCGCGGCGGCGCTGGGTCCCCGCGGGTCGGAGTACCGTGCCGAGGCGGGATCGGCCGAACCGCCCGACCAGTAGTGCCCCATCCCGTGCACGGTCAACAGCTGCGCGACCACGCAGCCCGAACCATCCGCATACGAGAGCACCGTGTACCCGTGCCCGCCCGGGACGACGGCGTCCCGGCTCCCGCCCGGCGAGCCCGGTACCCCCGGGCGATGTTCGCGCTGGAGGACCGCGTTGTCGACGCCGAGCCACTGCGCGATGGCCTGGCGTCCGCACCGGTAGGGAACCGCGGGGTCCGCGTCGCCGTGGATGACGATGACCGGCATCACCCGGGCCCGCGGGCCCATCGCGTCCAGCGCGTCACCCGCCAGCTTGGCGGTATCGGCCGTGTCCGCGCCGCCCGGAAAGCACCCCAGCTCGGGTCCCGTGTACGGGGCGCCGGAGTGGATGCCGATCGCGGCGTACAGATCCGGGTAGTACGCGGCGAGGATCGCCGTCTCGAACCCGCCCGCGGAGATGCCGATCGCATAGACGCGACCGGGATCGGCGTGCCAGCGTCCCAGGACCGCCCTGGTCATGTCGGCGATCGCGCTGGCGTCCCCGACACCTCGGCCCTCGAGGTCCGGTGCCCAGATGCCCCTCCAGCAGCGCCCGTACGTACTCGCGTCGAGGGTGTCGACGTCCGGATACAAGACGATGAACCGGTTGCGCTCCGCGAGCGCGTCGTACTGGCTCGCCGCGGCCATCTGGTCCGCCGTCGTGTCACATCCGTGCAGCACCACCATGAGCGGCGCAGCCGAACCAGCCCTCAGGCTCGACGGCACGTAGACCGCGTAGGGGTACACGTCACCGCGCTCGCTCACACTCCCGTGCTGGTAGCCGCGTTCGCCGCCCGGCGAGAGCGAGAGCGAGAGCGAGGGTGAGGGCGAAGGCGAGGGCGAAGACAAGGGCGACAACAGGGGTGACAGCGAGGGCGACGGCGCGGTGGCCGCGGCGATCACGGCGGCGATGCCGGCCGCCGCGCCGCAGGCGGCAGCGACCGCGATCCACAGCGGCCTACGCCGCATCGCCCCGTCGCGTAACAGCTCCGGGCCTGCACCCTTCCACACCCAGAGCCTAGGCCAAACCCAGGAACCTGGTCACCGAGCGCCGGATCCCGGCTGCGTCGAGCCCCTGCCAGGCCGCGTGATCAGCAGGCGTCCCGTACCGCCGCAACTCGGTGCGCTGCACCCCCAGGCTCAGCAGCCGGTGCGGCCGCGACGCCAGCGCCGAAGACACCGCGGACGCGGACGTCCCCGCCAGGTACGGCTCGACCAGCACGACGGCGCCCGAGGATGCCTCCAGGGCCCGCAGCCCGCCGGCGTCGAACGGCCGGACCGTGGTCGCGTACGCCACCGTCACGTCAAGGTCAGCGACGCCGTCGAGAACAGGCGAGAGCATCGGCCCGACCGCGACCACCGCCGCCCGCCGCCCCGAACGCACTACCTGCAACGACGCCGAGACCGGCCGCGCCTGGAGGTTGCTGTCCGAAGACAGCCGCAGGTAGGCCGAGCCGCCACCCGGGCCCGAACCCAGCCCGTCCACCGCCCCGCGCAGCAACCCGGGCACCTCAGCCGGATGGCCGGGGACAAGAACCGAGAACCCGGGCACGCTGTCGATCAGCGTCACGTCCTCCGGCGCCTGGTGCGTCCGCCCGGACGGAGCCGCGTCGTACGACGCCCCGATGCTGACCAGCACGGCGTGCGCGCCCTGGTGCCCGAGGTCCAGTTTGACCTGCTCGTAGGCCCGCTCGACCAGGAACGGCGCGTAGCTGTGCACGATCGGCCGCATCCCGGCCAGCGCCAGCCCGCCGCCGACGCTGACCATCAGCTGTTCCCTGATGCCCACGTTGAGCACCCGGTCGGGGTGCCTGGCCGCGGCCTTGGCGAACATGTCGGCGGAGATCTCCGCCAGCACGACGGCGGTCAGCGGATCCTCGTCGAGCAACTCACCAGCCACAGCGGCGAAAGCCGTCCGCATGTCAGTCATGATCTGTGTCTCCTGCTCGCTTCCGGGGCGCCCTTTTGGCGCCGCCTTCCCTCGTCGCTCGTTCCTCGCTCCTCAGTCCAGGACGGCGCCGGCGCCCCGTCAGCTCGCGTCATCCCTTTCCCTCGACGGTGGCCACGACGAGCTGCGGCCCCGCGGAACCGGAATCCGCGCCGGCCGACGTGAGCCGGAACGCCGAAGCCAGCGCGGCTTGGTCCCGCCCGGACACCCGCACAGAAGACCACCCGCTGACCGTGAAGTGCGCCTCGATCCCGCCCGGCCCCCAGCCGTAAGAGGAGGACTGGTTGTCCACCGCGACCACGGTGAGGTTGGGCAGGCCGACGGCGCCCGCGTACACGATCGCCTCGCTGTTGCTGCCCTCGTCCAGTTCCGCGTCGCCCACAAGCACGTACACCCGCGGCGCCGAAAGCCCCTGGGCCAGCAGCCCGTGCGCCAGCCCGACCCCGAGCGGCAGCCCGTGCCCCAGCGACCCGCTGGCGATCTCCACGCCGGGGATGAGGTTGCGGTCCGGGTGGTACCCGAGCCGCGAGGAGGCCGAACCGAAGTCCGCCAGCCACGACTGGGGGATGAACCCCTTGGCCGCGAGCACCGCGTAGTAGGCGGCCGGCCCGTGCCCCTTGGACAGCAGGAACCGGTCCCGGCCGGGGTCATCGACGGTGCCGGGTGAGACCCGGAGCACCTGGTCGTACAGGACCCAGAGCACATCCAGCGTCGACGTCGCGCTCGGCCCGTGCTTCTCGTCCCCGGTCATCAGGGTCATCAGCCCGGGGAGCTCCGCATATGTTCTACTCATAACGCCAGCCTGCCCGCGCCTCCGCCCGCGCGCATCGGCCGCCTGCCGTACCCCGCGTCCGTCAATGGTCCTAGGCCCGAAGCGGCACAATGGCGTGGTGCCCAGATCCTCCAGGCGATGGCCGCTGGCCGCCGGGCTGGCGGCCGGCGTGGCGCTCGACGCGGTGTTCGGCGACCCGCGCCGCGGTCACCCCGTCGCCGCGTTCGGCCGCGCCGCCGCCGCGCTCGAGGCCCGCGATTACGCGGACAGCCGCCGCCGCGGCGCCGCGCACGCGGCCGCCTGCGTGCTGGCCGTGGCCGCCCCCGCCGCCGTCCTGCACCGCCGTACGCGAGGCCGGCCGCCGTGGCAGGCGGCCGGGGTCGCGACCGCGGTGTGGGCGGTCACCGGTGCCCGCTCGCTACATCATGAGGCCGAACGGGCCCGGTCCTCGCTCCACCGCAACGATCTTGCCGCGGCCCGCGGAGTCCTCCCCAGCTTGTGCGGCCGCGATCCGGCCCGGCTGGGCGCGGCCGAGATCACCCGCGCGGTGATCGAGTCGGTCGCCGAGAACACCTCGGACGCCGTGGTGGCGCCGCTGCTCTGGGGAGCCGTCGCCGGGATTCCCGGGCTGGTCGCTTACCGCGCGATCAACACCCTCGACGCGATGGTGGGCCACCGTTCGGCCAGGTACCTGCGGTTCGGCTGGGCCTCGGCCCGCCTGGACGACGTGGCCAACTGGATTCCGGCCCGCGTCACCGCCGCGCTGGCCGCGGCCTGCGCCCCGCTGGTGACCAGGGTCAGCCCCGTTTCCGTCGTCACTGTCATACGCCGCGACGGCGGTCGCCATCCCAGCCCGAACGCGGGCCGGTGCGAGGCCGCCTTCGCGGCTGCGCTCGATTTGCGCCTCGGCGGGACGAACGTCTACGGAGGTGTGACCGAGACGCGCCCTGACCTGGGGGAAGGACGCGCCCCTGAGCCGGAGGACATCCGCCGTGCCATCGTCTTGTCCCGGGCGGTCACCGTGTCCGCGACCGCCCTGGCCGTGCTGATAGCCGGGCGCTGTAGCCTGCATCCGTGCGAGGGACGCTGCTGGTCGCCGGGACGGGTTCGGACGCGGGCAAGAGCGTGCTGGTGGCCGGGCTGTGCCGGTGGCTGGCCCGGCAGGGCGTGAAGGTGGCGCCGTTCAAGGCCCAGAACATGTCGCTGAACTCGTTCGTGACGCTGGACGGCGCCGAGATCGGCCGCGCGCAGGCGATGCAGGCGGCGGCGGCGGGCATCGAGCCGACCGCCGACATGAACCCGGTGCTGCTCAAGCCGGGCAGTGACCGGCGCAGCCAGGTCGTCGTGCTCGGCCATCCCGAGGCCGAAGCCGACGCGGTGGGCTACCGCGCGTACGCGCCGCGGCTGCGCCAGGTCGCGCTGGACAGCCTGGCCCGGCTGCGGGACGCCTACGACGTGGTCATCTGCGAAGGCGCGGGCAGCCCGGCCGAGATCAACCTGCGCGAGACCGACGTGGCCAACATGGGCCTGGCCCGCGCGGCCGGCCTGCCGGTCATCGTGACCGGCGACATCGACCGCGGCGGGGTGTTCGCCGCCATGTACGGCACGCTGGCCCTGCTCTCGCCCGGCGACCAGGCGCTCATCTCCGGCTTCGTGATCAACAAGTTCCGCGGTGCCCCCGAACTGCTGGACAGCGGCCTGACCATGCTCAGGCAGCTCACCGGCCGCCCCGTCTACGGCGTCCTACCCTGGCAGGAAGGCCTCGGCGGGGACGCAGAGGATTCGCTGGGGCTCCTTCCCCGTAGCCACTCGACCACTCTCGACCATGGTACGGAGGCCCATCCGTTCGGTACTAAAGATTTTCTCCGGGTCGCGGTGGTCAGGCTGCCCCGGATCAGCAACTTCACCGACGTGGACGCGCTGTCGGCCGAGCCCGGGGTGCTGGTGCGGTTCGCGACGAGCCCGGCCGACCTGGCCGACGCGGACCTGGTGGTGCTGCCCGGGTCCCGGGCTACCGTCGCCGACCTGGCCTGGCTGCGGGACCGGGGCCTGGCCGGGGCGGTCACCGAGCGGGCCCGGGCGGGCCGCCCGGTGCTCGGCATCTGCGGCGGCTACCAGATGATGGCCGGCCAGATCGACGACCCGGTGGAATCGGGTTGCGGCCTGATCGACGGGCTGGGGCTGCTGCCGGTGCGCGTCCGGTTCGGCGCGGAGAAGATCCTGCGCCGCCCGCGGGGCCGCGCGCTGGGCGCGCCGGTGGCCGGGTACGAGATCCATCACGGCGTCGCCGAGATCACCGACCCGGCGGGAAACGGGATCAAAGGGGCTGAGCCGTTCCTTGACGGCTGCCGCCGCGGCGCGGTATGGGGCACCAGTTGGCATGGCGTGCTGGAGAACGACGAGTTCAGGCGGGCGTTCCTGGCCGAGGTGGCGGCGCTGGCCGGCCGGGACTTCACGCCCGCGCCCGGCACCGACTTCGCGGCCGCGCGGGAGGCGCGGCTTGACGTGCTCGGCGACCTGGTGGCCGGGCACCTGGACACTGCGGCGCTGAGCCGGCTGATCTCCGGCGGGCCGGTACCCGGCCTGCCCGCGCTTGTCACATCACTCAATTACGATCGATAGGGTTTGTTTCATGCCCGACAACGTCCTTTACACCGCGGAGGCCACGTCGACGGGGGACGGCCGCAGCGGCCACGTCGTTTCGTCGGATCATCGCCTCGACCTCGATCTCGCGCCACCAGTCGAAATGGGCGGCAGCGGCAACGGCACCAACCCCGAGCAGCTGTTCGCCGCCGGGTACTCGGCGTGTTTCCACAGCGCGCTGCGGCTGGTCGCCCGCCGGGCCAGGGTGGATCCCGGCGAGTCGACCGTGACCGCCGAGGTGGGCATCGGGCCCGAGGGCGAGGCCTACGGGCTGGTGGTCACGCTGATCATCCACCTTCCCGGGCTGGACCGGGAGAAGGCGCGGGAGATCGCCGAGGCGGCGCATCAGGTGTGCCCGTACTCGCGGGCCACCCGCGGCAACATCAGCGTCGAGCTGCGCATCCCGTAACCGGACCCGATCTGAAAGCAGGGAGGCAGACCATGGATCTCGCCGCTATCGAGGCGGAGCGGGCCCGGCTGCACGCCGAGTACGTCAGGGCCGAACGGCCTCCGAGCAGCGCGCGCGGCATCCACCACACCGCCCTGCTCAGCTCCGACGTGGAGCAGACGATCCGTTTCTACCAGGGCATCCTGGAGTTCCCGCTGACCGAGATCATCGAGAACCGCGACTACCCGGGGTCCAACCACTTCTTCTTCGACGTCGGTCACGGCAACCTGCTGGCCTTCTTCGACTTCCCCGGGCTCGACCTGGGCCCGTACGCCGAGGTCCTCGGCGGCCTGCACCACATCGCGATCTCGGTGGCGCCGGAGAAGTGGGCCGCGCTTCGCGCCAGCCTGGCCGCGGCCGGAGTCGACTACATCGAGGAGAGCGGCACGTCGCTGTACTTCCGCGACCCCGATGGCGCCCGCCTGGAACTGCTCGCCGACCCCCTAGGCGAGATGTACGGCACCCGCGTGCTCTGAGATTCATGGGAACCCCTTCCCGCGCCCGCGGCGCGCTGTACGGGCTGGCGGTGGGTGATGCGCTGGGGATGCCCACGCAGATGCTTTCCCAGGCGGAGATCCGCGATCGCTGGGGGCCGCTGCTGCCCGGTTTCGAGCCCGCCCCGCCCGGTCACCCCATCGCCGCCGGCCTGCCCGCCGGAGCGATCACCGACGACACCGAGCAAGCCGTCCTGCTCGCCAGGCTCCTGGTCAGGGGCCATGGCACGGTAGACCCGCACGAACTGGCCACCGCGCTGGTCAACTGGGAGCGCGACATGGCCGAACGCGGCTCCCTCGACCTCCTCGGCCCCTCCACCAAGCGCGCCGTCGCGGCCGTCCTGGCCGGCGTCCCGCCGGAGCAGGCCGGCGCCGGCGGCGTCACCAACGGCGCCGCGATGCGTATCGCCCCCGTGGGCATAGCCTTCCCGGCCGCCCGGTACCAACTGTCGACTCTGGTCGACCACGTGGTAAGGGTGAGCAGCGTCACGCACAATACGGGGATCGCGCTGGCCGGCGCGGCGGCCGTGGCCGCCGCGGTGAGCGCGGGCGTCTCCGGCGCCGGGATAGCCGAGGCGACGGCGCTGGCGATCGAGGCCGCGCGGGTCGCGGCGGGTCGCGGCCACTGGGTAGCGGGCGCCGATGTCGGGGCCCGCATCGAATGGGCCACGAGCCTGGTCGCGGGCCGGGAACAGGCCGAAGCCGCCGAGTTGATCTACACCCTGGCCGGCACCAGCTTGGCCACCCAGGAGTCGGTGCCCGCCGCGTTCGCGGTGCTGGCCGCGGTGCCAGGTGACCCGTGGCAGGCCTGCCTGCTGGCGGCCTCGCTCGGCGGTGACTGCGACACGATCGCCGCCATGGCCGGCGCGGTGGCCGGGGCCTGCCACGGCGTCGACGCCTTCCCGGCCGCTGCGATCGCCATCATCGACGCCCAGGGCCTGGGCCTCGCCACGCTGGCCGATGATCTGTACGCATTGCGCTCGCAGCCCGCGGACAGCCGCCCATGAGTGTTTCCTCGAGGGCACGATGAGTCAGTCGCTGAAGCGCCTGGTCTTCGCCGGAGAGGCGATCGTCGACCTGCTGATGTGGGTGCCCGCGCTGCCCGAACGCGGCGGCGACATGATCGCCGAATCGGCCGCCATCGAAGTGGGCGGCGGGTTCAACATCATGGCGGCGGCCGTCCGGCAGGGCCTGCCCGTCGTCTACGCGGGCGGTCACGGCACCGGGCCGTGGGGCGACAAGGTCCGCGCGGCGCTGGCCGCGGAGGGCATTCGCCTGCTCCGCACGCCCGATCCGGACCGGGACACGGGGTTCGACGTGGCCCTGGTCGAGGCCGGCGGCGAGCGGACGTTCGTCACCGCGCTGGGCGCCGAGTCGCTGCGCGAGCGGGGCGCGTGGGACCTGGTCCGGCTCCGGCCCGGCGACGCGGTCTACGTCTCCGGCTACGGCCTGGTCCCGCCCGAGTCGGGCCAGGTTCTCGGTGCCTGGGCGGCCAGCCTGCCGCCCTGGGTCCTGCTGTTCACCGATCCCGGGCCGCTGGTCGCGGATATTCCCGCGGCCGTGCTCGACCCGGTGCTGGCCCGCTGCGACTGGTGGAGCTGCAACCAGCGCGAGGCCGCCCTGCTCACCGGCAGCGACGCCCCGGCCGAGGCGGCCCGTCGCCTGGTGCGCCGGACCGGCCAGGCCGACGTCATCGTCCGGGCCGGCCCGGACGGCTGCGTGGTGGCCATGCGGGTGGCGGGCCCGGCGATGGCCCACGGCCTGTCCTTGAGCCACATCCCGGCGCCCGCCGTGACGGCGGTCGACACCACGGGCGCGGGCGACGCCCACTCCGGGGTGTTCCTGGCCGGCCTGGCCGCCGGGTTGACCGTGAGCGACGCCGCCCGCCGGGCCAACGCGGCCGCCGCCCTGACCGTCACCCACGCCGGAGCGGCTACCTCACCCACCCGGGCCGAACTCGACCGGTTCCTCGAGTTCTAGGTCTTCACGTCTTTTGTCTTGTAGACCACCGTGACGGTGAGGTTGCCCGGCTCCACGATGACGTGAGTGGTCAGCGCACCCTTGCTGGTCACCGTCACGGTCACTTCCACGTATCCGCCGGCCGGGAGGGACCCGCCCGGCGGCGCGACCCAGACCTTCCCGGCCAGGCCGGGGGGGACCCTGACGGTGTAGTGCGCGACCGGGCCGTTCGCGGCGGTGAGCACGAAGAACCCGCTGGCCGGCTTCCCGTTCTCGGACGTGAGCATTAGCGTGTCCGGCGCCACCAGCAGGTGTCCCTGGGCGGGTGAGGTGGACGGCGACGGCGACGGGGACGATGTGTGCGATGGCGGCACGAAGGGTTGCGGCGTTCCCCGTCCCGCCGCCGCCTGCGGGCTGGCTGCGCCTGCGGGCATCGTCGTCGACGGCGTCGGGTGAGCCGAGGCCGGGGCCTTACGCGCCGGGGGAGGCGCCGCGCTCGTGCCGGCCGGGGCCGCGCTGGACGTCGGCCCGGGCCCGCCTCCACCCAGCCTGGGGCCGGAGGCCTGCGGGCGCTGCGAGCTTCCGGCCGTCATGATTACGGTGATCCCGGTCGCCATGGCCAGCGCCACCACCACGGCTGCCGCCGCGACCACGCCGGGGTGCCGCCGGACGCGCCGCCACCACCGCGGCCCGGACGGACCGATCGGCTTGGGGAAACCGGCCGGGCCGAACGCGCCCGCGCGATGGGCCACGCTCATCCGGTGCGCCCGGCCGGTCGGGGAGTTGTCGGCGCAGGCCGTCAGCACCTGGCCCCGGAATCCGGCCGGCAGCGTGACCGCCGCCAGCTCGTCGTCTGGATCCGCTGATTCGGGCATCTGCGCGGACTCCGGCCCCAGCCGGCGCAGGCACTCGTTCCGCGCCACCGCGTGCAGCCAGGGACCGAGCCGGTCCGGATCGCGCAGCCCGTCCAGCCTGGCCGCCGCGACCAGGAAGGTGTCGAGCGCCGCCTCGGCGGCTTCGGGTCCCGGCAGCACCGAGTGGCAGTAGGCGTAAAGGGACGCGGCGTACTGGTCGTACGCCGCGGCGAACCCGTCCCAGTCACCGGCGACGACGGCCGCCACCACCGCACGGTCCTGCATGCGCCTAACCGTAGTTGGGTCGGGCATAAAGCTCAGTCCGAACCATGTGACCGGAAATCAGAACGAAATATCTGGATGGCGCAGAAGCCGGACTGGGCGACACGGTAGTTGAAGGTTAGACATCCAGACGGCGCTTTGCCCCAGGCTGTGTCACTTGTACGCCGCGCCCGGCGGCTGGGTCCGCTCGGCGTCCTTGGCCGGCGGGTGGAACGGGATCCAGACCTGCACGCTGGTGCCGACCCCGGCCGCCGACCGGAGCATGGCGTGACCGCCATGCGCGACCGCGATCGCCTGCACGATGGACAGCCCCAGGCCGCTGCCGTGAGCGTCCTTGCCGTTGTGCCCGCCCCGGTAGAAGCGGTCGAACGCACGCGCCGTCGCCTCGGCGTCCATACCCTGGCCGGCGTCGGTCACCTCGAGCAGCGCACCCAGGCCTGCCTCGGAGAGCCGGACCGCCACCGGGATGTCCGGGGCAGTGTGCTCGCGGACGTTGCCGAGCAGGTTGGCCAGCACCTGCCTGATCCGCGGCTCGTCGGCCACCACCACCAGGCTGGGCGGCGTGCTCGCCTTGACCGGCCGCTTCGGCTCCACCGCCTGGGCATCGGCGACCGCGTCCGCGACCAGCGCGGACAGGTCGGTATCGGTCAGGTCGAGGGAGGAGTCGCGGTCCAGCCGGGCCAGCTCGAGCAGCTCGGCGACCAGGCTGGACATCCGGTCCGCCTCCTGCTCGATGCGGCGCATGGCGTTCGGCAGCCGGTCGGGGCCGAGCGCGCCCTGCCGGTACAGCTCGGCGTAGCCGCGGATGGTGGTGAGCGGCGTGCGCAGCTCGTGCGAGGCGTCCGCGGCGAACCGCCGCACCTTCTGCTCAGACTCCCAGCGCGCGCCGAACGCCTGCTCGATCCGGTCCAGCATCGTGTTGATCGCCCCGGCCAGCCGCCCCGCCTCGGCGTGATCGCCGGGGTCGAGCATCCGCGCGGTCAGGTCGCCCCGGCTGGTGATCATGTCGGCGGTGCTCGCCATCCGGTCGAGCGGCGCCAGGCCGCGGCTTATCAGCCAGCGGCCGCCCACCGCGAGCAGGGCGAGCAGGACCGCGCCGGTGATCAGTTCGGCGGCGACCAGGCCGCGGACCTCGCTGCCGACGGCGCTGAGCGGCCGGGCCACCACGATGGCGCTTCGGCCCGCCGGGAGAAGGCCGCCGGTTTCCGCGGATTCCAGGACATTGACTGCGCGTACGGTCACGGCCACGGCAGATCCGCCGTTGGGCAGCGTGACGTCGAACACCAGTCCGTCGTTGGCCTTCAGGAAGCCGTATGCCTGTCCTTGAGCGACCAGGCTGGTGAGCCATTCCTGCAGATCGGTCGCGTTGCGCGATGACGGCGTAAGAAGCGTCACCCGGCCCGTGCGGGATACGTCCGCCGCGACGTATCCGGCCGCCGCATTCGCGATCTCTTTAGGCGTGCTCTTAGCGGTGAGCAGCAGATCGGTGTTGAACTGGTCCTGCTCCGTGCGCCCAAGCACCACCGCGGTGACCACGCCCATGACGATGAGGAACAGCGCGGTCACCGTGATCAGCCCGGCCAGCAGCCGGGACCGCAGCGAGAGCCTGCCGCGGCCAGAACCCAGACGCCCGAGCCGCCGCGTGAAGTTCATCTGCTCGCGCGTTCCGTTTCCGGCGGCGGGCGCAGGCTGTAGCCGACGCCGCGCTGGGTGTGGATCAGCGGGGGCCCGAGCGGGTCGAGCTTGCGGCGCAGGTAGCTGACGTACGTCTCCACCACCTGGGACTGGCCGGCGAACTCCCAGCCCCACACGTTCTCCAGCAGCTGCTGCCTGGTCAGCATCCGGCCCTGGTTGCGCATCAGGTACGCGAGCAGCCGGAACTCGGTCGGCGAGAGCTCCACCTGGGTTCCGCCGCGCCGCACCACCCAGTGCTCCTCGTCCAGCTCCAGGTCGCCTACGGTCAGCATGACGGCGTCGTCCGCCGCGCCGTCGCCGCCGGCCGTGCGGGTGGTGCGCCGCAGCACGGCACGGACCCGGGCCACCAGCGCCTCGACCGAGAACGGCTTGGTCACGTAGTCGTCGCCGCCCAGTGTGAGGCCGCGGATCGTGTCCGAGGTGGTGTCCCGCGCGGTCAGGAAGATGACCGGCACATCGTTGCCCTCGTTCCGCAGCGTGCGGCAGACCTCGAAACCGTCCATGTCGGGCAGCATGACGTCGAGGATCATCAGGTCCGGCTCGTACGCCTCCACCTGGTGCAGCGCGTCCTTGCCGCTGGAACTGACGGCGACCGCGCAGCCGTGGAACTTGAGCGCGACCTCGACGAGCTCACGGATGTTCGGCTCGTCGTCCACGACGAGCACCTTGGGGATTCGGTCACCGTCTGCCATGGTCTCTCACGTTTCATTGTGCCGCATTGTGCCGCATGGACGTCCGCAGCATGACGCGGCGCACCCGGTCAGGGCGCGCCGCAGCATGCGTCGCTGGTTAGCTCAACGAAGTCTGGGCCGATTGAGATCCAGTGGGTCCCGTAGACCCCGCCACCTTGACAACGATCAGGCGGGCATCTTTGGCCCCATTCACCACGGGGCCCCCAGCGAACACGGTTTCGCCTGCCGACAGCGAGCTCGTCGTGGTCTTGGCGCCGCCCTTCCTGACCACGGTGTCGCTCACGATCTGCCAGGTCCAGGTGGTGCCGTCCGCCGCCTTGATCACGACGTCGCTGCCGCTCACCGACTGGATGGTGCCTCGCTCGAACGAGACCGTGTGGAAACCGGTCTTGTTATGGAAGGTCACCGTCCCGTCCACGCCGCCGAGAAGGCGCAGCCGGCCGAGCGCCCAGCGGACGCGGGCCGGGGGAGTAGGCGAACTGCTGGCGGCGGCGCTGAGCGCGGTGTTCAGCTCGGCCGCCTTGGCGTTGGAGGCGTTGGTAGCGCCCGTAGCCGGGCTGGCCGCCGCGGTGCCTCCCCCGGACACCATCGCCAGGGTGATCCCGCCGCCTGCGAGGAAGCCGGCCAGGGCGCCCCAGCGGAACCACCTCGTCTTGCGGGCCCGCGAAGAGCGCTGTGTAGATGAGGGATCGGCCGGAGGGCTGCCGTAGCCCCCGGCCGGCGTGCCATACGTGGTGTTCATATCGGTAAGGGTGTGTCCGGGTTCTTGGACATCGCCACGTTCACCCTGTATGCCGCCTGTGAGTGCTCCGCGAGTTCGCTGTCGCCCGGCATGGCAGTATCGGTGAGTGCTCACCATTCTCTTGGTTTCCACCGCCGACACCGAACTCCTCGCGGCCGCCGCGTCCGGCGCCGGCTACCTGACCGCCAACCCGGCCAGGATCGCCGCGGACGAGGTGCCCGGCCCGGCGGCGCGCGCCGACCTCGTCGTGCTGCGGCTCCTCGGCGGCCGGAAGGCCTGGCCCGAGGGCGTGGCCGCGCTCACCGCCGCGCTGACCGCCCTGAACAAGCCGCTGGTCGCGCTGGGCGGCGAGGCCAGCCCGGACGCGGAGCTTATGGCGCTGTCCACGGTGCCGGCGGGCGTGGCCGCCGAAGCCCTCGGCTACCTGCGCGAGGGCGGCCCGGAGAACCTGCGCGAGCTGGCCCGCTTCCTGTCCGACACCGTCTTCCTCACCGGGGAGGGCTTCACTCCCCCCCACCCCATGCCCCCCCACGGCACGCACTCCCTTCCCCCCACCCTTCCCCCCACCCTTCCCCCCACCCTTCCCCCCACCATGATCATGGCCAGAAATGGGCGCTATTTGCCCCAAACTGGCCACGATCATCAAACGACCTGCCCGGTGGTGGCCGTGGTGTTCTATCGGGCGCACGAGCTGTCGGGGAATACCGCCTTCGTCGACACCTTGTGCGCCGCCCTGGCCGCCGCCGGGGCCGTGCCGTTGCCCGTCTTCTGCGCCTCGCTTCGTTCGGCCGACGCCGAGCTCGCCGCCCTCCTCGAGCCGGCCGACGCGGTGATCACCACCGTGCTCGCGGCCGGCGGCTCGCCGGTTGGTAACACAGCCGCCGACGCCACCCAGGAGAGCGACTGGGACGCCGGCGTGCTGGCCAGCCTGGACGTGCCGGTGCTGCAGGGCCTGTGCCTGACCAGTTCGCGCGCGCAGTGGGAGGCCTCGAACGCGGCGCTGGCCCCGGTCGACGCCGCGATGCAGGTCGCGATCCCCGAGTTCGACGGCCGCCTGATCACCGTGCCGTTCTCGTTCAAGGAGGAGGGCCCGGACGGAATACCCCGCTACGCCGCCGACCCCGAGCGCGCCGCCCGGCTGGCCGGGATCGCCGTCCGCCACGCCCGCCTGGCCGGCACCCCGAACGCCGCCAAGCGCGTCGCCATCATGCTCTCCTCCTACCCCACCAAGCACTCCCGCGTCGGCAATGCGGTCGGCCTGGACACCCCGGCGTCCGCCGTGGCGCTGCTCCGGGCCATGCGCGAGGCGGGCTACGACCTCGGCGACGGCTTCCCCGAGGATGGCGACACGCTGATCCACGCGCTGATCGCGGCCGGCGGCCACGACACCGAGTGGCTCACCGAGGATCAGCTCCGCGCCGCCCCGGCCCGCGTCCCGCTCGCCGCCTACCGTCGTTTCTTCGAAAATCTGCCGAACGAGCTGGGTTCTTCCATCCGCTCCCACTGGGGCGCCCCGCCGGGTGAGTTGTACACAGACGAGACCTCTGGCGACATCGTGCTCGCCTGCCTGCGGTTCGGCCATGTCGTGCTGATGATTCAGCCGCCGCGCGGGTTCGGCGAGAACCCGGTGGCGATCTACCACGACCCCGACCTGCCGCCGTCGCACCACTACCTGGCGGCCTACCGCTGGCTGGCCGAGGACTTCGGCGCCGACGCGATCGTCCACCTGGGCAAGCACGGCACGCTGGAGTGGCTGCCCGGCAAGGGGCTCGGCCTGTCGGCGCAGTGCGCGCCGGACGCGGTGCTGGGCGACCTGCCGCTGGTGTACCCGTTCATCGTCAACGACCCGGGGGAGGGGACCCAGGCCAAGCGGCGCGCGCACGCGGTGATCGTCGACCACCTGGTACCGCCGATGGCGCGTGCCGACACCTACGGCGAGATGGCCAAGCTCGAGCAGCTGCTCGATGAGTACGCGACCGTGGCCGCGCTCGACCCGGACAAGCTGCCCACGCTGCGGGCGCAGATCTGGTCCCTGCTCGAGGCCGCCCACCTGCACCACGACCTCGGCGTCGACGCGCAGCCCGGCTCGGCCGAATTCGACGAGTTCGTGCTGCACATCGACGGCTACCTGTGCGAGGTCAAGGACGCCGCCATCCGCGACGGCCTGCACATCCTCGGCGTCGCCCCGGCGGGCGAGGCCCTGGTTAACCTGGTCCTGGTCATCCTGCGCGCGCCCCAGCTGTGGAGCGCGCGCTGGGGCGCGCTGCCGGGCCTGCGCGCCGCCCTCGGCTTCACCGAAGGGGACAACGCCCCCCGCGCCCAGGCCGATCACTACGAGCGCATCGCGCGCGAGCTCGTCGAAGCCATAGCCGCCGCCAACTGGGACGCCACTCATGCCCCAGAAGTTGCCTCTCGCATCCTCAGCAACGCTCACGCCGCGCCGACCATGGCTTTGTCTGCAGTTTCGGGGGTTATAGCGCCCGAAACTGCAGACAAATCCCCGAGCCCGAGCCCGAGCTCACAGGTCTCCCGGGTGCTGGAGTTCGCCTGCGCCGAAGTCGTGCCGCGGCTGCGCGCCACGAGCGGCGAAATCGACGCGGTGCTGCACGCGCTCGACGGCGGCTACGTGCCCGCCGGGCCTTCGGGCTCGCCGACCAGGGGCCTGGTCAACGTGCTGCCAACCGGCCGCAACTTCTACTCGGTGGACCCGAAGGCCATCCCGTCCCGCACTTCCTTCCGGACGGGCCTGGCGCTCGCCGAATCGCTGCTGGCCCGGCACCTGGCGGATGAGGGAGAGTACCCGCGCTGCGTGGGCCTGACCGTGTGGGGCACCTCCGCCATGCGCACCCAGGGCGACGACATCGCCGAGGTGCTCGCGCTCATCGGCTGCCGCCCGCGCTGGGACGACGCGTCACGCCGAGTCACCGGCTTCGAGGTGGTCCCGCTGGCCGAACTCGGCCGGCCCAGGATCGACGTCACGCTGCGCATCTCCGGGTTTTTCCGGGACGCGTTCCCGCACGTGATCGCCCTGCTGGACGACGCGATCGGCGTGGTGGCCAGGCTTGACGAGCCGCCTGAGTCCAACTACCTGCGCGCCCACGCCCTGGCCGACCAGGCCCGGCACGGTGACTGGCGGCGTGCGACCACCCGCATCTTCGGGTCCAAGCCCGGCGCCTACGGCGCCGGGCTGCTCCCGCTGATCGACGCGCGGAACTGGCACGACGACACCGACCTGGCCGAGGTGTACGCGGTATGGGGCGGCTACGCCTACGGCCGCGGGCTCGACGGGGTGAACGCCCGGCCGGACATGGAGGGCGCGTTCCGGCGGATCGCGGTGGCGGCCAAGAACATCGATACCCGCGAGCACGACATCGCCGACTCCGACGACTACTTCCAGTACCACGGCGGCATGGTCGCCATGGTCCGCTCCCTGACCGGCCGCAACCCCGCCGCCTACATCGGCGACTCGGCCGTGCCCGACGCGCCGAAGACGCGCACGCTGGCCGAGGAGACCCGGCGCGTGTTCCGGTCCCGGGTGGTGAACCCGCGCTGGATCGCGGCGATGCGCCGGCACGGCTACAAGGGCGCGTTCGAGCTCGCGGCGACCGTGGACTACCTGTTCGGCTACGACGCCACCGCCGGCGTGGTCCCGGACTGGATGTACGAGCAGCTGGCCGCCTCCTACGTCTTCGACGAGGAGACCCGCTCGTTCATGCAGCGCGCCAACCCCTGGGCGCTGCGCGGCATCACCGAACGCCTGCTGGAAGCCGCCTCCCGCGGCCTCTGGGAAGCCCCCGAGGCCAAGACCCTGGACCAGCTCCGCCAGGTCTATCTGGACATGGAAGGCGACCTTGAATCCCGCGGCTAAATCCCTTAAGGGCGGCAACCGGCGTGAATACGGAAATCTGTATGTCGGTGTTCGTGATTCGCACGAGTCGTGCCAGACTGGAAATTAATCGCTCCCCGGAAGGCGGCTATGAACGAGGCTCCCCAGATACCAGCTGGCGTCGACACGGGCAGGCCCACCCCCGCCCGGATCTATGACTACATGCTGCAGGGCAGCAACTTCTTCCAGGTCGACCGTTTCGCCGCCGAGCAGATCCTGAAAGCCGCGCCGGAGATCAGGGACGCGGCCTGGTCCAACCGCGGCTTCCACCAGCGCGCGGCCAAGTGGATCGGTCAGCACGGCGTGCGGCAGTTCGTCGACATCGGTTCCGGGCTGCCGACGGTCGGCAACACGCACGAGGTGGTCCAGAAGATCGTTCCCGGCGCGCACGTGGTGTATGTCGACAACGATCCCATGGTGGAACTGCACAGCCGCGCGCTCCTCGACAGCGGCGGCGCGATCAGCGTGATCTGCGCCGACCTGCGCGAGCCCGACACGATCCTGGATCACCCGCAGCTGCGCAAGCTGATCGACTTCAGCGAGCCGACGGGCCTGCTGATGACCGGCGTGATGATGTTCGTCTCCGATCCCTCCGACCCGTGGGCGCTGGTGTCGCGTTACGTGGGCGCGCTCACCTCGGGCAGCTACCTGTCGCTGTCGCACCTCACCGACGACTACAAGCCGCCGGCCGCGGCCGAAGGCTTCCGCGCCGTCTTCGACACCGCCACCGAGCACATATACTTTCGCTCCAAGGCGAAGGTCGAGCGGTTCTTCCGCGGCCTGGAACTGGTCGCGCCGTACGAGGGAGCGGAGCCCGGCGTCACCTTCACCGGCCTGTGGGGCGCCGAGGATGTCGCACTCGCGGACAGCGACGGCTCGCGCTGGCTCTACTGCGGCGTCGCCAGGAAGCCGTGACCGCCAAGCCCACGGTCTCCGACCTAGGCATCGACCTGGCCGCGCAGGTCTGGCATCGCTCCGGCCGCGGCGAAGGCGCCCTCGAGGTCGCCTTCGCGCGCACCGAGGACCAAACCGGGAAAAGCGCGGAGTGGGTTCTGATGCGGGTGGCGGGGGACCCCGATCAGCGGGTGCTCGTGTTCGACCGGCACGAGTGGGAGTGCTTCCTGGACGGCGCCCGCAACGGCGAGTTCGACGACGCCGTTGCTGGCCGCGACGACGCCGCCGCTGCTAGTCCCTAAACCTGTGTATACCAGAACCTTGATTTGCGAATCACAAGTTGGGTACCGTGTAAGACACGACAGGGCTCCTGTCAAGAAGGGGAAGCCGCCATGAGCGATGACGCCTACGGTGCGACCATTGCCAAGCGCCGGCTCGCCCGCCAGCTCACCGCGGGGCGGCTCAGGACGGGTTATACCGCCAACCATGCCTGCGACATCCTGAACTGGGGCCGCGGAAAGGTCGGCCGGTTCGAGGCCAACCAGTGGAAACGCCCCGAGATGAGCGACATCAGGGACCTTATCCGCATATACGGCATCGAGGGCGACGAGAAAGACGAGATCGAGGACCTGGCCATCCGCGCCCGGGCCCGGCCCTGGTGGCGTGAGTACCCGGAGATCTTCGACAGCGAATTCCCCGGTTACGAGAACGACGCCACCACCATACGCACTTTCATGCCGCTGGTGCTGCCCGGGCTCTTGCAGATTCCCGCCTACACCGAGGCGCTGATGCGGGCCGGACCGCGGCCGCCCGCGTACCGGCGCCGGGCGCTGGAATCCCGGCAGCGCAGGCAGGAGGTCCTCGATCGCACCGACGGCTCCGCCCCCATGTTCAGCGCCGTGATCACCGAGGCGTCTTTGCTTTACCGGTGGGGCATGCGAGAAGACCGCAGGGAGCAGATCGAGCACCTGGTCGATCTCAGCAAGCGCCGCAACGTGCAACTGCATATTCAGCGGTTCGAGGACGGGCCGCCGATCGGCATCGTATCGATGGTCAACATCCTGAGCTTCCGCGACGACGAGCCGAGCCTCGTCTTCGTGGAGACCGACTACTCCATAGAGGAGGTGAGCAAGCCGGAGTCAGTGCAGGGGTACATCGAATCGTTCGAGCGTGCTTGCGATGCCGCGCTTGAGCCTGCGCCCACCACGGGCTACCTCGAACATCTCGCGAAGCGAATGGAGTAGGCATGACCGACCTGTCTCAGGCAATCTGGCGGAAGGCCCGCCGCAGTGCCCACAACGGAGGGTGCGTCGAGATCGCGGCCAACCTGGATGGCGTAACCGCCGTCCGGGACAGAAAGCGGCCCGAGGACGGCGCGCACGTCGTCGGCCGGGACGCTTTCGCCGCGTTCCTGGCGGACGTGAAGAAAGGCCGTTACGACTTGCCGTAGCCGTAGCGAACGACGGAAAGGCCCCCCGGTGGATGCAGCCACTGGGGGGCCTTCTCGATGACGGCCCTGTCTCCAGGCCTGACGGGGAACCGAATGGTTCCCTCACCATCCGAGACTGTACACGGCGGGCCGAATTAATGGCTAGCTAAGAACGGCTAAAAGTCTTATATGCCGACATACCATCATAATCTAGGCTTAACGAAAACCGCATTAATATCGCGTGTCCCATAGTTAACACAGGTGTCGGTCAGGCCATCCTGTTGACAGCTTACACGCCGGCATTCCGGGCACTTAACAATGATATGTCCGAGAAGATCAGCTATGTCCAATTTGGTACGCCTGTGGCGAACCGTGACAAAAATAATGGTGCATCGATATTGCGAAGCGGGCCAGGTGAGTCGTAATCTGTGTTTCACAGATTAAGAGTCGGAATCCGCGTATGTTGGTTATGGATTGTCGCCGACGGCACCCCCTCCTGCCGACGGTCTTATGTCAGGTGATCGGCGGAGGGCCAGAGTATGAGGCAGCAGGGCATCAATGGTTTGCGTGGCGTGCATGCGGGATCCTGTCGCGCGTGGCCGCTGCCGGCCGATGCGACCTGCGCCACGGTTGCGCGGCGGGTGTTCCTGGACGCGGTCTCGGAGGTAGGGCTCGAGCCGGACCTTCTTGACGACTGCGTCCTGATGGCCAGCGAACTCGCGGCCAACACACTGCACGCGCGCGCGGTGGCCAGGACCGGCGGAGGGGGGGATCGGCTCGTGTCCGTCGCCCCGGACATGGGAGGCGAGCCGATTTCGTCCGCCGGCCTGGCCCCGCAAACCCCGCAAACCCCGTCAGGCGCAGCGGTGTCGCCAGGCACGTTTGCGCCCGGCACGTTTGCGCCCGGCACGTTTTCGCCAGGCACTGCCACCTGGGCCGTGCCCGGCTGCCCCGAACTGTGGCTTTACCTGCGCGGCCTCGGGGTCCGCCGTGAACTCGTCTGCAAGGTGTTCGACTGCTGCCGCGGCTGGCGGCACGGTTCGCTGCCGTCGGTGCCCCTGGCGTCGGTGCAGGCCGTAACCGGGCGTGGCCTGCAGATCGTGCACGAGCTGTCCCGCGGCCTGTGGGGGCACCATCCCACCCGGGCCAGGCTCGGCGGCTGGGGCCTGCGCGGCAAGGCCGTCTGGTTCGCGGTGCCCGCGCCGCTGGCGCACGCCCGGCTGGTGGACGTCACCGGGCTGCGCGCGTACACGCTCTCGGCCGACGTCACGGCGACCCGGGCCAACGAACGCCTCAGCGCCCGCCAGGCCGCCCGGGAGCTCGAGGCGATGCTGGACGAGCGGGGGTTCGGCGGCCGGCTGGTTCGGGCCGACCAGCCGGCCTCGGACATGGCGGTGCTCTCCGTCTGCCACGGCCTGACCGTGTGGTGCCGGTCTGGCGTGGTGTCGCTGACCACCGCGGCGGGCGGCCGGGAACGGTGGAACTACGCTGACCTCGTCGAGGCCGCCGAGCAGACGGTGCGGCGGTACGAGGAACTCGAGCTCGGCTCGGATCTCGCTGCCGCCGAGGCCTAGCCCTCCGGCCTGCCGCCGAGGCCTAGCCCCGGCCCAGCGCTCAGCGGCCTATGGCCTCGGCCACCCGCTCGTAGGCGCCGAGCGTCACGTCCCAGAACCTGTCCACGTCGATGTGCATCGCGACCAGCGCGTTCTCGCTGCCCACATCGCCGGGGAAATCGAAGTCGGTCACGGTCATGCCGGCCGTGAGCTGACCGGCCAGCTCCACCTGGACCCGCGCCGGGACCAGGCCGAACAGGCCGGGCTCCGCCACCCACGCCACCGCGCAGACGTCGTGCACCGGCGGCCCGCCAGGCTCGCTGACCGACCGGTACTGCTCGAGGGCGGGCAGCAGCAACTCGGTGCCGAGCGGCCCGAGCCCGCTCATCCGCTGCAGCACCGCTTCGGTGGCCCCGGTGCGCAGGGTCACGTCGAGCCCGAGCATGGTGACGGTCCAGCCGGCCCGGAACACCGCCGCGGCGGCCTCCGGGTCGGCCCAGATGTTGTACTCGGCGGCGGGCGTGACGTTGCCCCGGCCCGCCGACCCGCCCATGATCACGAATCCGCGCACCCAGTCCGCCAGCCGCGGCTCCCGCCGCACGGCCAGCGCGACGTTGGTCAGCGGGCCGGTCGCGACCAGCGTGATCTCGCCCGGGGCGGCGCGCACGGTGTCGATGATGTAGTCGATGGCGTGGCCGTCGGCCGGACTGGCCGCGGGCGGCGGCAGCGTGGCCCCGCCCAGGCCCGAATCTCCGTGCACCTGGCGCGCGTCGAGCGCCGGCCGCAGCAGCGGCCCGGCGCATCCGGCGGTCACCGGCGTCCCGGCCGCGCCGATGAACTCACACACCGCCAGCGCGTTCGCCGTCGTCTTGGCCAGCCCGACGTTGCCTGCCACGGTGGTGATGCCGGCCAGTTCGATGCCGGGGTGCCCATGCGCGAACGCGATCGCGAGCGCGTCATCGATCCCGGGATCGCAGTCGAGGATGATTCTGGTGGACATGTCCCCCGCTTCCCTGTTTTCTTGCGGTGCCAGGAATGAAGGTACCGAACGGCGTCGGCGCGTGCCCCCGTGACCGGCGACCGCCCGGGTGTGTAGCCTCATCTGCGAGGAGGTCTGTCATGCACATCCCGCCCATCCCCGCCGTCGAGAGCTCGGACCCGGAGATCGCCCGGCTCATCCAGGCCGAGGCCCGCAGGCAGTACGAGAAGGCCCGGCTGATCCCGTCGGAGAACTACGTGTCCTTGGCCGTGCTCGAGGCGTCGGGCAGCGTGCTGACCAACAAATACTCCGAGGGCTACCCCGGCCGCCGTTACTACGAGGGGCAGCAGTTCATCGACCCGGTGGAGACGATCGCCAGGGACCGGGCCAAGGCGCTGTTCGGCGTCGACCACGCCAACGTGCAGCCGTATTCCGGCTCGCCCGCGAACCTCGCGGTCTACCTGGCGTTCGCCCAGCCGGGCGACACGGTCATGGGCATGGCGCTGCCGATGGGCGGCCACCTCACCCACGGCTGGTCGGTCTCCGTGACCGGCAAGTGGTTCCGGCCCGTCCAGTACGGGGTCCGCCACGATACCGGCCGGGTCGACCTGGATGAGGTGCGCGACCTGGCCCTCAAGGAGCAACCCAAGATCATCTTCTGCGGCGGCACGGCGATCCCGCGGACCATCGACTTCCCGGCCTTCGCCGCCATCGCCGCCGAGGCGGGCGCGCTCCTGGTGGCCGACATCGCGCACATCGCGGGCCTGATCGCGGGCGGCGCCCACCCCTCCCCGGTGGGGCACGCCGACGTGATCACCACCACGACGCACAAGACGCTCCGCGGCCCGCGCGGTGCCATGATCATGTCCAAGGCCGAGCACGCCAAGGACGTGGACCGGGCCGTGTTCCCCGGCCTGCAGGGCGGCCCGCACAACCACACCACCGCGGCCATCGCGGTGGCCCTGCACGAGGCCGCGCAGCCCGGGTTCCGCGACTACGCCCGTCAGGTGGTCAAGAACGCCCAGGCGCTGGCCGGCGCACTGCTGGCCCGCGGCTACGACCTGGTCTCCGGCGGCACGGACAACCATCTGATCCTGATGGACCTCACCTCCAAGGGCATCGGCGGCAAGCCGGCGGCCAAGGCGCTGGACCGGGCGGGCATCGAGACGAACTACAACACGGTGCCTTTCGACCAGCGCAAGCCGTTCGACCCCTCCGGCCTGCGGATCGGCACGCCCGCGATCACCACCCGCGGCCTGCTCGAGGAGCACATGGCGCCGCTCGCGGCCTGGATGGACGAGGCCATCACCGCAGCCACGAAGGACGACGAAGCGACCCTCGACCGCATTGCCGCCGAGGTCCGCGACCTGCTGGCGTCCTTCTCCGCCCCCGGCTGGGATCCCCGCGGGTAAAACGCCGCTTACCCGACCCGCCTGCGGCGCTCAGCCCACTCGCCTGCGGCGCTCAGGCGGCTCCCGGGGGCCCAGCACGGGCTGCCCGCCGCGCACGCCCTGGTACGCGTCGTCCCAGGGCCAGCGCCCGCGCTTGTCGGCGTGCACCAACTGCAGGCCGCGTATCCGCTGGCCGTAGAACTCGACGGCCAGGTTCAGGTGCGCCCACGGCGCGGCGACCCTGACCACCTCGACCAGCGGGCCGTCGCGCAGCGCCGCCTGCGTTCCCGGCTCGGGTGCCTCCGCGTGCAGCAGGTGCGCGGCCACGCCGTTGAGCACCTGCATCGCCCGGGTCAGCCCCATGCCGGTGATGACAAGCTCGGGCCGCCGGTGCGGGGTGAGCCCGACCGTGTAGGCCCACGGCGGGTGGATGCCGTCGCGTTCCACGCCTTGCACGGCCCAGCCGAACGTGTTGATCAGCTGCCGCATGTGGTCCTGGTAGTCCCGTTCGGTCGCACCGGGATGGTCGCATATCCAGCACACGTTTGCCTCCCTCAGGGATGGCCGGACTGCCACCACTATGCCGAGAAGCACTGACATTTTCGGATTACTGCAGCTCAGCTAGTCATGATTATTGGTATCCTCGTTCGAATGAACTAATATTCGACTGAAGGTGCCGTCACCCGCTTCGGCACCGGTCAAAGTGATCACGGATAGTACTGCCTGTCTTCCTCCCTTGTGGCAGCGACGGAGTCGGTGACCCGGCTGGCCTGGGTGACCCGACTAGCACTGCGCGTGCGCAGAGAGGGTGCAGAGAGGGCGGGGTGGCAGAGCGTGAACAGGGTGTACGGCGAGCCGGTTGAGGTACGGGCCAGGAAAGACGGCAGGCCCACTAGGTTCGTGTGGCGAAGCCGGCTGTACACCGTCCGCGCGATCCTGGAGCACTGGGTCATCAACCGGGAGTGGTGGCGAGACCCTGGCGATTCCGGGGGTCCTGGGTCCGAGCCCGGTCAGCCCGAACTGGAGTTCTGGCGGGTCGAGGCGACGCCAGGCCAAGGCATGACCCCGGGGGTGTACGAACTGCGCCGCGACGCCGCCACTGGCGCCTGGACCCTGCGCGTGAGCTAAGCCGTGCCGCGCAGGTGCTCGATGTACCGCAACGCGGACCGCCGCACCGTCTCCCAGGCGTCCGAGCGCAGCACGGGCGTCCACCAGCCGCCGTAGATCCGGTCGAACCGGTACGGCCGCACCGCGTCGGCGACGCCGGTCACGGCGGCTTCGGACAGTGGCAGCCGGTTCGGCGCCGACCAGACGAACGTCACCCGGTCCTCGCCCGGCGTCACGAAGATCGTGTCCCCGCTGAGCAGCACGCCGCGCCCGTCCGCGCCGGCCGCCCAGTGCAGCACCGCGCTGCCGGGGAAGTGCCCGCCGCACTGGATCAGCGTCACCGAGGGCAGCACCTCCAGGACACCGGACCAGGTGCGCACGCTAACGCCGGAACCGGCCCGCAGCCACGCCGCGTCGTCGGCGGGCACCAGGATCTCCGCGCCGAACGCGCGCGCCCACTCGGCGATCGCGCCGTAGAAGTGCGGGTGGCTGGCGGTCACGAAGCTCAGCCCGCCCGCCGCGCGGACCGCCGCCACCGCCGCGTCGTCGATGAACCCCGACGGGTCCCACAGCACGTTGCCCGCGGCCGTGCGCACCAGCAGCGAACGCTGCCCGATGGCGACCGGCGGGTCGGCGCCGATCCCGGTCAGGCCCGGCTCCACCTCGCGAACGTCACTGGCGTGCCCGGCCGCGGCGAACTCGGCCAGCGTCGTCCACCGCTGGCCACCGGGTGGCAGCCACTGCCGCTCGTCCGCGCAGACAGCACAGATCTCCGGGCGGACGTCGGGGAAGTGGTTACCGCAGGTGGCGCAGACCCAGCTGACCAATGCAAACACCGCCGCCCGTTCGGTATTTTAAAAGGTCATTTTAACCGAACGGGCGGCGGTTGCCTGCCTTAGCTCAGCCGCGTGCGGCCCCCGGCTACTCGGCGGTGGGCTCGCGCCACTTGACGGTGGGCCGGAGCGCCTCGAGGCGGACGCGGTGGGCGTACCGCTTGGTGATCTCGAACAGCGACTCGATCAGGGTGTCCGACAGCAGGTGCGGCTCGAGGCCGAGCTCGACCAGCTTGGTGTGCTTGACGTTGTAGTAGTGCTCGGGCAGCTCGACCCGGGGGTTGTCCAGGTGCTCGATGGTGGCGTCCTCGGGGCTCGCCGCCTTGACGGTGTCGGCGATCTGGAGGACCGTCATCGACTCGGTCATCTGGTTGAACACCCGGAACTCACCGCGGTTGGCGGGGTTCTCGCAGGCCAGCTGGACGCACCGGACGGTGTCCCGGATGTCGATGATGCCGCGGGTCTGGTTGCCGCCGCCGTACACGGTCAGCGGGTGGCCGATGACCGCCTGGATGGTGAACCTGTTCAGCACGGTGCCGAACACCGCGTCGTAGTCGAACCGGGTCGCAAGCCGCTCGTCCCGCGCGGTCTGGTCGGTCTGCTGCCCGTAGACCACGCCCTGGTTCAGGTCGGTGGCCCGCAGGTCCCAGATCCGGCAGGCGAACTCGATGTTGTGGCTGTCGTGCACCTTGGACAGGTGGTAGAACGAGCCGGGCCGCTTGGGGAACAGCACCCGGTCGGTGCGGCCGTTGTACTCCAGGTCCAGCCAGCCCTCTTCGATGTCGATGTTCGGCGTGCCGTACTCGCCCATCGTGCCGAGCTTGACCAGGTGGATGTCCGGGTTGGTCTCGGCGATCGCGAACAAGATGTTCAGGTTCCCGACCACGTTGTTCTGCTGGGTGTACACCGCGTGCGCCCGGTCGATCATCGAGTACGGCGCGGCCCGCTGCTCGGCGAAGTGGACGACGGACTCGGGCTCGAAGTCCCGGATGATGTGGTACGTGAACAGCGCGTCGGTTAGGTCACCGACGTAGAGGCCGATCTTCTTGCCGGTCAGTTCCTGCCACACCGCGATACGCGTCTGCAGCGGCTCGATCGGGACCAGGGACTCGACCCCGAGCTCGTTGTCGTAGTGCCTGCGGACGAAGTTGTCGGCGACGGCTACCTCGTGGCCGGCCTCCGACAGGTGCAGTGCTGTGGGCCAGCCCAGATACCCGTCCCCGCCCAACACCAAGATTTTCATGCTCCGGTCCTACCCTCTCCGTTGTCCGTCTGTCGATTGACCTGACTTTTGCTGCCGTTGTGCGGGGTGCCGCACGGGGGCGGTAACGTGCTCTGAGTGCGGATGCTGAAACACCGGCCTTGCCAGGAGCATTGAGCGGCTTTGCCTGGGTAGTTCCACGGCCTGCGGTTTCCGTACTGTATGCCTGCTCCTCGTTTCATGGTCGGCTAGCTAACCTAGGACATCAATGGCTCTGGTATCCAATCGGATCAGCGACACGTTGACCGCCAAGGCCCGCAGCAAGCTCGGCATTCGCTTCGGCCGCTTCACGGTCGCGGCCATCTCGGCGTTCGCCACGACCGAGATCGTGCTCACGATCTGCGCCGGACCGCTTGCGCTGACCGCCACCTGGGCCAGCCTGATCAGCTGGTTCTCCGGAGCCCTGGTGAGCTACGTGCTCAGCCGCTGGGCGTGGAAGCGGAAGGGCCGCCCGAGCCTGCTGAAGGAGACCCTGCCATTCTGGGTGGTCTCCGCGATGGTCGTGGTCATCCTCTTGCTGGCCACCAAGTTCGGTTACCACTCTTCGGGCTGGATGCACCTGCGCGGTGCCGAGCGCGTGCTCTACGTGGACGCCGTGTACGGCGTGGCCAACGTGGGCACGTTCCTGCTGCGGTTCCTGTTCTTCCACTACGTCCTCTTCGCCGGATCCGTCGGCCGGGCCGCGCCCGGTGCCGCCGAAGAGGCGCTCGCCTCGACCGACCCCGGTCCCGAGCCGTTCGCCCGGGCCGCGGACTCCGCGGCCTCCGACGCGGACGGCGAAACCGACGGAGACTGACCCCCGGGCTCCCTCGTTGACCGGCCCGTTGCCCGGCGCTCCCGGCTGATCCGCTGGCGCTCGCGCCACCAGGTGCCGTAGGCCACCCGCGCGAAGCGCAGCCCGTAGAAGAGGTTGTTCACCCCCGGGATGTGCAGCTGGTAGAGCGGGTTCTGGCCCTTCTTGCTCTCACCCACCCGCCGCCGGTGGATGGTAGCGGGCACCTCGGCCACCTTGTAGCCGTGGGTGATGACGCCGATGAGCAGCTCGGACGCCTGGTACTGCGGCTGGGAGAGCTGGATCGCGCCGCTGACCTCGGCGCGCATGGCCCGCAGCCCGAACGTGGTGTCGCTGATCTTCTGCCCGGTCAGCATGCTGATCGTGCCGGCGAAGAACCGGACGCCGGTGCGGCGGATCATGTCCTTGGTTTCCTGGCTGCCGAGCCGCCGGGAGCCGGTCACGAAGTCGGCCTCGCCGGCTACCACCGGCGCCAGCACCGTGTCCATCTCGGCCGGGTTGTACTGGCCGTCCGCGTCGGTCGTCACGATGTACCCGGCGCCGCCCTCGCGGGCCAGCCGGTAGCCGAGCCGCAGCGCGGCGCCCTGGCCGCGGTTGACCGGCACGTCGCAGACCAAGGCGCCGGCCGCGGCGGCCTCCGCCGCGGTGTCGTCGGCGCAGCCGTCGGCGACCACGATGGCCGCCGCGGCCAGCCCGCACACCTCGGCGGGCAGCGCCTGGATGACCGGGCCGATGGCGCCCGCCTCGTTGTAGGCGGCGATCACGATCGCTACCTGGGGAAGGCCGGTGGCGCGCTCGCCGTAGGCGTCGATGAACGCCTTGATGGCATCGTCGTCCACCACCTGGTCCTGCGGGTTCTTGTAGATCACGCTTGCGTCCCTTCCGGCGCGAAATCCGGCCAGACCGTGGCCATGCCCGTCTCCAGGGTGTGCGCGGGCTCGTAGCCGACCGCCCGGGCCGCGGAGATGTCGAGCACGACGGCCGGCATCTCGCCCCGCGGGACCGGCACGGTCTCGACCGGGATGGGCGCGCCGGTGACCTGGCGGGCGATCGTCACCATCTCGTTCACCGTGACCGACCGGCCGGCGCCCAGGATGAGCGGGCCGTTGTGGCCGGACCGCCAGGCCGCGAGCGTGCCCTGGACGATGTCGTCCACGTGCACCACGTCGCGGAGCATGGTGCCGTCGCCCCGGACCTTGACACCCTCGCCGTCGCGCGCCGCGCGCATCAGCCGGGGGATGAAGCTGTCCTTCTCGGTCATCCCGGGGCCGTAGACGTTGGAGAACCGCAGCGCCGCGCCCGTGATGCCGTAGCAGCTGGCGTAGCTGCCAAGCAGCATCTCGCCCGCCGCCTTGGTCGCGCCGTACGGGGTGAGCGGCCGGAGCACGATCTGCTCGTTGATGACCGCGCTGCCGACGTTGCCGACGACCGCGTTGGTGGACGCGAGCAGGAAGGTCCCCACCTCGTTCTCGCGGCCCAGCTCGAGCAGCCGGGCGGTGGCGTCGACGTTCAGCAGGTGGGTGCTGACCGGGTCCTGCACCGAGGCCAGCACCGAGGTGACGGCGGCCAGGTGAATGATCACATCGGTCCCTGGCTGGACGGCCCGCGCGGCCGCTTCCTGGTCGCACAGGTCGCCGACGAAGGTACGCACTTCGGGGTCGGGGAAGGCCCGCAGGTCAGCCACGGTTACCTCGTGCCCTTCGGCCAGCAGGGCACGGACCAGCCTGCGGCCGATGAACCCGGCGCCACCGGTCACCAGGACATGGGAACGATTCGCCATGCGTGCTCCGTTCAGCATCTAGAGATTTCTGTCACATGTCGGTACATGCCAGTTCGCCAGGCCCTTGGCGCGATGTGTCCGCCTGCTCACAGACGGCTTGATTCGCCATCCGGTTCTACCGGTATCCGTGCGCACACGCTACCCGGACGAGCTGAGAGTTACCTGCCGAACGGCTGGCAACGTGCACCCGGAAGCGAAACCCGGGTCAGTGTACCCGGCGGGTAAGCCGATACGGTTTTTCTCCGGTGTCCATGACCGTCCTGACGCCTGATGCCCTCCGCACCTGGCCCACAACGCCCGGCGGTGTGCCATGCTGTGCTGAGGTAGCAACGCGGAGGAACGCCGGTGGGAATCCGGGGCTGTCCCGCAACTGTGACCGGGGAGTGACCTGCGAGGTCGCCGTCTTGACCCGGAAGCCAGAGACTCCGGCTGCCGCGAGTTCCGGACTTCGGGCGAGGAAACCCGGGAAGGACTGGTTCTATGGCGATGACGGCCGGGAATAAGCACAGTACCTATCCGTTCGCCGGCATCGTCGGGATGGCGGACCTGAAGCTGGCGCTGCTGCTCAACGCGGTGTCGCCGGCCATCGGCGGGGTCCTGGTCCGGGGCGAGAAGGGCACCGCGAAGTCGACCATGGTCCGCGGGCTGGCCGCGCTGCTGCCGCCGGTGCCCGTGGTCCCCGGCTGTCCTTACTCCTGCGATCCCGCCGCGCCCGACCCCGCCTGCCCGGCGGGCCCGCACGCCGATGCCGATTCCGAGCTGCGCCCCGTCACGCTGGCCGAGCTCCCGGTAGGGGCGACCGAGGACCGGCTGACCGGCTCGCTGGATATCGAGCGCGTGCTGACCACAGGCACGACCGCCTTCCAGCCGGGCCTGCTGGCCGCGGCGCACCGCGGGGTGCTCTACGTCGACGAGGTCAACCTGCTCCACGATCACCTGGTCGACCTGCTCCTCGACGCCGCCGCGCTGGGCGTGAACTACGTCGAGCGCGAGGGCGTCTCGGTCCGGCACGCCTCGCGTTTCCTGCTGGTCGGCACCATGAACCCGGAGGAAGGCGAGCTGCGCCCGCAGCTTCTCGACCGGTTCGGGCTGACCGTGCAGGTGACGGCCAGCCAGGATCCGGCCGAACGGGCCGAGGTGGTCCGCCGCAGGCTCGCCTTCGAGGCCGACCCGGCGGCGTTCGCCCGGCGCTTCGACGGCGAGGGCGCGGCGCTGGCCGGGCAGGTGGCCGCGGCCCGGGCCCGGCTGCCGCGAGTGGACCTGCCGGACGCCGCGCTGCGCCAGATCTGCGCGGTGTGCGGCGCCTTCGGCGTGGACGGCATGCGCGCCGACCTGGTCACCGCCCGGACCGCGATCGCCCTGGCCGCGTGGCACGGCCGCGACGTGGTGACCGATGAGGACATCCGCACCGCGGCCCGGCTGGCCCTGCCGCACCGCCGCCGCCGCGACCCCTTCGACGCCCCCGGCCTGGACGAGCAAGCCCTGGAAGAAGCCCTGCGTGAGGCCGCCCCCCAGGGTCCCGACGGCCCCGAGGACCCCAGTGGGCCCCAGGACCCCAGCGACCCCGAGGACCTCAGCGGCCCCGAGGACCCCGATGACGACCCCAGCGGTCCCGGCGGCCCCAGCAGGGGTCAGAACACCAGCGCAGACTCGCCCACCCCATCACCCAGCTCAGCCACGGAAGCTCCGCCGGGCGCGCCGGCGGCCCCGGCGGCCCCGTTCCGCGCCCGGCTGCTGACCGTGCCCGGCGTCGGCGAGGGCGCGCCCGGGCGCCGCTCCGCCGCCCGCGGGCCGTTCGGCCGCACGGTCGGCGCCCGCGTCCCGCAGAGCCGCCCCTTCGCCCTGCACCTCCCCGCCACCGTCCGCGCCGCCGCCGTCCGCGCCGCCGCGATCCGCGGGGCGCACAACACTCCGGTCGGCCCAGGACTCGCCTCCGCCTCGCCCTCTCAGACCATGATCGTGGCCAGTTCGGGGCAAATAGCGCCCAAAACTGGCCACGATCATGAAGTCGCCAGCCCGGCGCCCGCCCGGCGGGTGGCCCTGGCCCCCGCCGACCTGCGCGAGGCGATGCGGGAGGGCCGGGAGGGGAACCTGGTGCTCTTCGCCGTGGACGCCAGCGGGTCGATGGCGGCCCGACAGCGGATGCGCGCGGTCAAGGGCGCGGTCCTGTCCCTCCTGCTGGACGCCTACCAGCGCCGCGACAAGGTGGGGCTGGTCACGTTCCGCGGCGCCGGGGCCGAACTCGCGCTGCCGCCCACCTCCTCGGTCGAGGCCGCCGCCCGCCGCCTGGCCAGCCTGCCCACCGGCGGCCGGACCCCGCTGGCGGCGGGCCTGGCCAAGGCGGCCCGCGTCCTCGCCGCCGAACGCCTCCGGGATCCCCGCCGCCGCGCCCTGCTCGTCGTGGTCACCGACGGCCGCGCCACCAGCGGCAGCGACGCCGACCTGGCCCGGGCTGCGGCCATGCTGGCCGGGGTGGCCAGCGTGGTGGTGGACTGCGAGTCGTCGGTCCTGCGGCTGGGTCTGGCCGAACGGCTCGCGATCCAGCTGAGAGCGACTCTATTCCGGCTGGATGAACTGGCGGTTGGCTCCGACCTAGCTGCCGTGGCCCGGCAGATGACCCGCGGGAGGGTGGCCTGATGCCGCAGGGAACTCCCGAGCACGTCCCGGACGACGGCCTGACCACCCGGCAGCGGCGGAACCGCCCGCTGGTCATCGTGCACACCGGGGCGGGCAAGGGGAAGTCCACCGCCGCGTTCGGCCTGGCCCTGCGCGCCTGGAACCAGGGGTGGCCGGTGGGGGTCTTCCAATTCGTCAAGTCGGCGAAGTGGCGGGTCGGCGAGGAACGGGCGCTCCGGCTGCTCGGCGAGACCGGCCAGGGCGGCGCGGTCAGCTGGAACAAGATGGGCGAGGGCTGGTCCTGGATCCAGCGTGACGCCGGCAGCCAGGCCGAGCAGGCCGCCGAGGGCTGGGCGCAGATCACCAGGGACCTGGCCGCGCAGACTTACGGCCTGTACGTACTCGACGAGTTCACCTACCCGATGAAGTGGGGCTGGGTGGACGTCGACGAGGTGGTCAGCGTGCTCGCCGCCCGGCCCGGCCAGCAGCACGTGGTGATCACCGGCCGGGACGCGGACCCCAGGCTGATCGAGGCCGCCGACCTGGTGACGGAGATGACCAAGGTCAAGCACCCGATGGACGCCGGCCAGAAGGGGCAGAAGGGCATCGAATGGTAGCCATCCCGCGCCTGGTCATCGCCGCCCCGGCGTCCGGCTGCGGCAAGACCACCGTGGCCTGCGGGCTGATGGCGGCGCTGCGCGCGCGCGGGCTGGCGGTCTGCGGGCATAAGGTCGGCCCGGACTACATCGACCCCGGCTACCACGCCCTGGCCACCGGCAGGCCGCCGCGGAACCTGGACCCGTTCCTGTGCGGGGAGGACCTGATCGCGCCGCTGTTCCGGCACGGCGCGGCCGGCGCCCAGGTCGCCGTCATCGAAGGCGTGATGGGCCTGTTCGACGGTGTCGATCCTGCGGTTGGCCTGGACCCAGACTTCGGCTCGACCGCGCACGTGGCCCGGCTGCTCGGCGCGCCCGTGGTGCTCGTGGTGGACGCGGCCCGGGCCGGCCGTTCTGTCGCCGCGCTCGCGGCCGGCTTCGCCGCGTTCGACCCGCGGACTCCGGTCCCCGGCGTGATCTTGAACCGGGTCGCGTCGGACCGGCACGAACGCCTGCTCCGGGACGCCCTCGCCGGGTCCGGCATGGCGGTCTACGGCGCGATCAGGCGGACCGAGGGGATCATCACGCCGTCCCGGCACCTCGGCCTGATCCCGGCCGCGGAGCGTGCGGCGGTGGCCGGCCAGGCCATCGACCGGATCGGTGCCCTGATCGCCGGCTCCTGCGACCTGGACGCCCTGCTCGCCCTGGCCGGGCGCGCCCCCGCCCTGCCTGGTCCGTCGTGGGATCCCCCGGTGACCCTGGATTCCGCCCGTCCCGCGCCGGTCGTCGCCGTGGCCGGCGGCGCGGCCTTCACGTTCGGCTACACCGAGCAGGCCGAACTGCTCGAGGCGGCCGGAGCCCAGGTGACCACGTTCGACCCGCTGCGGGACGAGGACCTGCCCGCGGGGACGGCCGGGCTGATCCTCGGCGGCGGCTTCCCCGAGGTGCACGCGGCCGAACTGTCCGCCAACGAGCGGCTCCGCGGCCGGGTCGCCGCGCTGGCCGGCCGGGGCGCGCCGGTCGCCGCCGAGTGCGCCGGGCTGCTCTACCTGGCCCGGACGCTAGACGACCGGCCCATGTGCGGCGTCCTCGACGTGCGGGCCGCGATGACCCCGAAGCTGACCCTCGGCTACCGGCACGCCGTGGCCGTGACGGATTCGGTGCTGGCCCGGGCGGGCGACGTGGTGCGCGGCCACGAGTTCCACCGCACCGCGACCGTCCCGTCCAGCGGGGCCCGCGCCGACCAGCCGGCCTGGCGGTTTGGCCACGGCGAGCTCGAAGGTCACGTCACCGGATCCGTCGCCGCGTCTTACCTGCATACGCACTGGGCCAGCCACCCGGCCGCGGCGGCCAGGTTCACCGCCGCCTGCGGGGGAGCGCGCACATGACGAAGCGGCTGATCGGGGTGGGCGTCGGCCCCGGAGACCCGGAACTTGTCACGGTCAAGGCCGTCCGCGTGCTCCGCGAGGCCGATGTGGTGCTGGTCCCGGTGCTGGCAGCCCTCGGCCCCGGGACCGCCGATCCCGGCGCCGCTGAATCCGGGACCGCTGAATCCGGGACCGCTGAATCCGGGACCGCTGAATCCGGAACCGCTGAACCCGAGCCGGGCCGGGCCGAGACGATCATCCGCGCGTACGTCGCCGCGGACCGGGTCAAGCGCCTGGAGTTCGCGCTGAACGACACCGGCGGCATCACGCCGCGGCGGGCCGCCGCCTGGCAGGCGGCCGCTGCCGCGGTGGCGGAGGAGTTCGCCGCGGGCGCCGCCACGGTCGCGTTTGGCACCCTTGGCGACCCCAACCTCTACTCGACCTTCAGCTATCTGGCCCAGACCGTCCGTGACCTGGTCCCCGAGGTGACGGTGGAGACCGTCGCGGGCATCACCGCCATGCAGGACCTGGCCTCCCGGGCCGGCATCTCGCTGGCCGAAGGCACCGAACCGGTCACGCTCGTCCCCCTCAACGGCGGCGTCGGCGCCCTGGACCAGGCACTGGCCCGCGGCGGCACCGTCGTCGGCTACAAGGTCGGCGCCGCCGCCAGCCCCGCGCCCGGCGTCCTGCGCGATCGCCTGCGGGCGGCCGGCCGCCTGGACGGCGCCGTGATCGGCGCCCGCCTCGGCCTGGAAGGCGAGCTCATCGCCCCCGCCGCCGACCTGCTGCGCCCCGCCGCCGACCTGCTGCGCCCCGCCGCCGACCTGCTGCGCCCCGCCGCGGCGGGCGTCCTCACCCCAGGCCCGCCCCCAGCCGCTAACGACATTCCGGATATTCCGTATTTGTCCACTCTGATTATCCCGGTCCGCCGGCCCTCAGGCATCGGCAGCGCGCTCGTCACGCGCCCCGGAGAACCGCAAGCCGTGGCGGCTGCGCCCGCCGGGACGCAAGTGACAAGAACGCCCGACGTAGCACCACACCCGAACCACGCCGATGTCACATCGGTGTTGCCAGGGCCACCCCAATGTCACATCGCTGTGGCTGAGCCCGCTGCGGCTGAGCCCGCTGCGGCAGAGCCCCCCGGCGAAAGCAGCCCCCGCGAAAGCAGCCCCCGCGAAAGCAGTCCCCGCGAAAGCAGCTCCGGCGAAAACAGCCCAGGCGCAGGCTGCGTGTGGTTCGTGGGGGCCGGGCCTGGCGCCCCGGACCTGCTGACCCACCGGGGCGCGCACGCCATCGCCGCCGCCGACGTGGTGATCTGGGCGTCGAGCCTGGTCGACCAGCGTGTGCTGGCCCACGCGCAAGAAGGCGCTGAGATCGTCGACTCCGCCAAGCTGCCGATGGAGGGCGTGCTGCCCTACTACGAACGCGCAGCGCGGCAGCAGCTGAAAGTCGCCCGCGTCCATTCCGGCGACCCCTCGCTGTGGGGCGCTATCCAGGAACAGCTAGACCAGTGCACGGCGATGGGCCTGGACACCGAGGTCGTACCCGGGGTGTCCAGCTTCACCGCGGTGGCGGCGCGGATCGGCCGCGAGCTGACCATCCCGGAGGTCGCCCAGTCGGTGATCCTGACCAGGCTCGGCGGCGGCAAGACGCCGATGCCGCCGGGGGAGCAGGTCGCCGAGTTCGCCCGCCACAAGACGACGATGGCGCTGTTCCTGTCGGCCGCGCGGTCCGGCCAGCTGCAGGACGAACTGCTGGCCGGCGGCTACCCGCCGGACACCCCGTGCGTGGTCGCGTACCAGGTGACCTGGCCGGACGAGCTGATCGAGCACTGTGCCCTGGAAAACCTGGCCGCCACCATCAAAGAACGCAAGCTCTGGAAGCACACGCTGGTCCTGGTCGGGCCCGCCCTGGCCGCCGGCGGCAGCCGCTCGCACCTGTACCACCCGGGGCATTTCCACGGGTACCGCAAGGCGGACCGGCAGGCCAGGAAGCAGCTCCAGCGGGAGCGGGCGGTCCGTGACTCAGCCCAATGACCCCGAGCTGCGCGAGCCCGACCTGCCGCGGACGGCGAAGGTCAGGAAGGATGCGCTGCGCACCGGCTGGACCACCGGGACCTGCGCGGCCGCGGCCGCGAAGGCGGCCGCTACCGCGCTGACCACCGGGAAAATCCAAGACACCGTGGAGATCGGCCTGCCGTCCGGCCAGCGGGTCCGGTTCCTCGTGGATAAATGCACCATGTCACCCACGCAAGCCGAGGCGGTCGTGGTCAAGGACGCCGGCGACGACCCCGACGTCACCCATGGCGCGCGGCTGACCGCGACGGTGCGCTGGCGCGACGAGCCGGGCCTCGACCTCCAAGGAGGCATCGGCGTCGGCGTGGTCACCAAGCCGGGCCTGGGCCTCGAGGTGGGCGGTCCCGCGATCAACCCGGTCCCGCGCGCGATGATCACCCAGTCGGTCGGCGAGGCCGTCGACCTAGACCAACGCGGAATCCACATAACCATCTCGGTCCCCGACGGCGAGCGGATGGCCCGCAAGACCACCAACGCCCGGCTCGGCATCATCGGCGGGATCTCGATCCTCGGCACCACCGGCATCGTCCGGCCGTTCTCCACCGCGTCCTGGCGGGCCAGCGTGGAACAGGCGATCTCGGTGCTGGCCGCCCAGGGCGAGGACACGGTGGTGCTGTGCACCGGCGGCCGCACCGAGAAAGGCGCCATGAAGATGCTGCCGGACCTGCCCGAGGTGTGCTTCGTGGAGGTGGGCGACTTCACCGGCGCCGCGCTGCGGCGCGCGATGCAGCACGGGCTGACCAAAATCGTCTTCGCCGGCATGGCGGGCAAGCTGACCAAGCTGGCGGCCGGCGTGCTGATGACCCACTACACGCGATCCAAGGTGTCCCTAAGCCTGCTCGAAGACATCACCGTGGCGGTCGGCGGCGGCCAGGACCTCGCCGAGCGAGTCGCCAGCGCGAACACCGCCCGGCACGCGGCCGAACTATGGGACGAGGCCGGCCTGCTGCCCGCCGCGGGCCGCGAACTGTGCGCCCGCGCCGCCCGCGTGCTCAGCCGGTTCAGCGCCGAGCTCGCCGCCGGCGAACAAAAGGCCACACCGCAGATCCGCGTCATCATGGTCGACTTCACCGGCCAGGCGAAGATCGCCGAGGCAGTAACGGAGGCGGCGGCATGAGCCCCGAGGTCACCGTGATCGGCTGCGACGGCCGGCCGTTCGGTCCCGAGGCGGCCGAGGTCCTTATTAGAGCCGAACGGGTGGTCGGTGCGCCCCGGCACCTCGACGCCGCCCCCATCCCAGAAAACGCGGAACGTTACGAGATCAAGCACCTCGATGAGGCCCTCGACGCCCTCGTCGCGCGCTCCGGCCGCACCGCCGTGCTGGCCTCCGGCGACCCGGGCTTCTTCGGCATCGTCCGCGCGCTGCGCGCCCGCGGCATCAGGCCGACCGTCATCCCGGCCGTCTCGTCGGTGGCGCTCGCGTTCGCCCGGCTGGGCCTGGACTGGGACGACGCCCTGGTGGTCTCGGCCCACGGGCGGGATCCGGCCCATGCCCTCGCCGCCGCGCTCGCGCACCCCAAGGCCGCCATCCTCACCGCGCCAGGGACCGCCCGCGACCTCGCCAGGGAACTGCTGGCCGCGGGCAAGACGGTGGTCGTCGCCGAACGCCTCGGCACCCCGCAGGAACACCTCAGCGACCTGGCCGCCGAACCCCGCGAGTATTTCGCCGACCCCAACATCCTCATCGCCCTGGACCAGGAGACGACGCCGAGTTCGCCGCGCTGGCTGGCCGGCCACCTGGGCGCCCCGGACGGCTGGGCGCTGCCCGAGGAGGCGTTCGAGCACCGCGACTCGATGATCACCAAGGCGGAGGTCCGCGCGCTCGTGCTGGCCCGGCTCGGCCCGGCCCCCGGCCGCACGATCTGGGACGTGGGCGCCGGCTCGGGTTCGGTGGCGGTGGAGTGCGCCCGGTTCGGCGCCTACGTGGTCGCGGTCGACGCGGACCAGGCCCAGTGCGCCCGTATCGAGCAGAACGCCGCCCGTCACCGCGTCCGCCTGCGGATAGTCCACGGCCGCGCCCCCGAGGCCCTGGCCGGCCTGCCGCCCGCCGACGCGGTCTTCGCCGGCGGCGGCGACCGCGCCGTCCTCGCCGCCGCGATAAAACAAGGGAACCCGGTCCGCGTCGTGGTCACGCTGGCCGCGATCCAGCGGGTCGGGGAGACCGCCGGCCTGCTCACCAGCCTGGGCTACCGGACCGACGGCGTGCAGCTCCAGGCGTCCCGCCTCGCCCCCCTGCCCAGTGTTCAAAAGGGCCAAGGGGGCCAACTTCGCCTCGCCGCCGAGAACCCGGTCTTCGTCCTGTGGGGCCGGCGATGATCGGCCTGGTCAGCGTCACCGCCGCCGGCCAAGCAGCCGCCGGACGGCTCGAAAAAGCCTGGTCCGACGCCCGCCGCTACGACGGGCCCGCGGCCGGGGCGCTGCCCCGCGCGTTCGCAGAGTGCGACGCCGTCGTCTGCTTCCTCGCCGTCGGCGCGACGGTCCGGCTGATCGCCCCCCTGCTCAACGGCAAGCACGCAGACCCCGGGGTGGTCTGCGTCGACGAGGCGCTGCGCTACGCCGTCCCGGTGCTCGGTGCGCATAAAGGCGGCGGCAACGAGCTGGCCCGCCGGGTCGCGGAAACCCTGGGCGCCGAACCGGTCGTCACCACGGCCAGCGACGCGGCCGGGGGCGCCGGGCTGGACGAGTTCGGCGCGGACCTGGGCTTCACCGTCGAGCCGGGCAGCGACCTGGCCGCCGTGGGCGCGGCGATCCTGTCCGGCGACCGGGTCACCTTCACCGCCGACGAGGAGTGGCCATGGCCGCCGTTGCCGCCGACCGTGGTGCGGACCGGCCGCCCCGAGCCAGGGGTCCCCGCCGTCGTGGTGACCGACCGGACCATTGATATACCCGAACGGTCCGTGGTGTTCCGCCCTCCGTCCCTGACGGTCGGGGTGGGCGCGAGCCGGGGCGCCCCGGCCGGGGAGATCGGCCAGCTCATCGAGGGCACGCTCACTGAGCTAGGGCTCTGCGCCCGCTCCGTTCGGTACCTCGCTACGGCGGAGGTGAAGGCGGACGAGCCGGGTGTGCTGGCGGCCGCCGCCGGACGCGGGTGGCGCGTGGTCACCTTCCCGGCCAGCCGGCTCGCCGCGGTACCGGTCCCCAACCCGAGCGAGGTGGTGCGGCGCGCGGTGGGCACGCCGAGCGTCGCGGAGGCGGCGGCTCTGATGGAAGCCGGGTCGACGCTGCTCGCCGCCAAGCGGGTCAGCGCGCACGCCACGGTCGCGGTGGCCCGGCGCCGGCCGCGCGGCCGGCTGGCGGTGATCGGGATCGGGCCCGGCGCCCGGGACCTGATGACGCCGCGCGCGGTGGCCGAACTGCGCCGTGCCGCCGTGGTCGCCGGGCTCGACACCTACCTGGAGCAGGTCGCCGACCTGCTCAGGCCGGGGACACACGTGCTGGCCAGCGGCCTGGGCGCGGAGCAGGAGCGGGCCGCCGAGGCGGTCGCGCAGGCCCGGGCCGGGCGGGCGGTGGCGCTGATCGGGTCGGGCGACGCGGGCGTCTACGCCATGGGCAGCCCGGCGCTCGAGATCGCCGACGACACGATCGACGTGATCGTGGTGCCCGGGGTGACCGCGGCGCTGGCCACCGCCGCGGTGCTCGGCGCGCCGCTCGGCCACGACCACGTCATGATCTCGCTGTCCGACCTGCACACGTCGTGGCCGGTGATCGAGCGGCGGGTCACCGCCGCCGCCGAGGGGGACCTGGTGACCTGCTTCTACAACCCGGCCAGCGCCCGGCGGACCTGGCAGCTGGGCCGGGCGCTCGAGCTGCTGGCCGCGCACCGGCCGCCGGCCACGCCGGTCGGCTGGGTCAGGGACGCCACCCGGCCCGGGCAGGCCGCGTCGCTGAGCACGCTGGGCGAGTTCGACCCGGCGCTGGCGGACATGCATACCCTGGTCGTCGTCGGCTCGTCCCGCACCCGGGTGCAGGCCGGCCGGATGGTGACCCCCCGCGATTACCGGTGGGCCCAGCCGGGGGCACAGCAGTGATCCCGGTGGTCACGGCGGAATGCCGCGGCTGCGGGGCGTGCCTGCTCACCTGCCCCGAGCACGCGATCCGGCCGGGAGCCAGCCGCTCGCTCGTCGTTCTCGGCGATCGGTGCACCGAATGCGGCGAGTGCGTGGAGATCTGCCCGGCCGACGCGATAGAGGTGATCACTTGACATCCTCCGCCGCCCTGATAGGCGCGGATTCCAGCCGCGACCTGCGGTCGCGCTGTAGGTTCGCGGTTCACAGGCCCGGCAATCCGGAAGCCTCCCCGCGCAGCCACGGCATGCCCTGCCGCAGTTTCGTACTAATTGGTGCAGGTGCCCGCTTGGTTCTTGCGGACAACTTGAAGGTATCACTCCGCACTGACATTCCTGGGGAGGTGAAGCGGCGTTCCTCCCGGCCTGAAAGCCGGGTCTCCACACCGCAATACTTATGACCGAGGTGAATCCCGTCGAGGCCCAAGTTCATCCCATAGAAGCAGAGTCGTACCGGATCCTGCGGTCCCGGATCGACCTGACCGCGCTGCCCCCGCTGACCCGGGCCGTGACCGAGCGGGTCATCCACGCGACCGCCGACTTCGACTACGTCACCGACCTGGTCTGCGACGAGGCGGCGCTGGCCGCCGGGGTGGAGGCGCTGCGCCGCGACGCGCCGGTCATCGCGGACGTGGCCATGGTCGCCTCGGGCATCACCGGCTACCCGGTGATCTGCAAGATCGGCGACTCGCTGTCCGCCCGGCTGGCGCGCACCGCGAACCTCACGCTCAGCGCGGCCGCGGTCCGGCTGGCGCACGGCGAGGCCGGGCCAGGCGCGATCTGGCTGGTGGGCTGCGCCCCGACCGCGCTGGCCGAGATCATGAGCAGGCAGGTCGAGCCCGCCCTGGTCATCGGCGTCCCGGTGGGCTTCGTCGGCGCGGCCGCGGCCAAGGACGACCTGCGGGCCAGCGGCCTGCCGGCCCTAACCAACATCTCGGAGAAGGGTGGTTCCGCGGTAGCCGTCGCGGCTTTCAACGCCTTGCTCCGGGTGGCCCGCGCTTCCGCAGCGGACGGGCCCGCTGATCCGGAGCCCGTTCAATGAGATCGTCCCCCAAGAGACCAGCCCCCGAGAGACCAGCCCCCAAGAGACCGGCACTGCTGCTGGCCGCACACGGCACCCGCGACCAGGCCGGGGTCGCGGCCTTCCACGCGCTGGCCAGGCGGGTCGGGGAACTAGCCGGCCGGGACGGCACGCGGGTGGCGGGCGGCTTCATCGAACTGTCCGCGCCGCCGCTGCGGGACGCCGTGGCCACGCTGGTGAACGGGACCCCGGCGCGCATGGTCGCGGTGCCGCTTACGCTGTCCGCGGCCGGGCACGCCAAGGGCGACATCCCCGCGGCGCTGGCCCGCGAGCGCACCCGGCATCCCGGACTCAGCTGGACCTACGCCCGGCCGCTTGGGCCGCACCCCGCGCTCCTCGAACTGCTGGCGACGCGGATCGATGCCGTGGCCGGCGCTCCTACCCCCGCGGTCCTCGTCGTCGGCCGCGGGTCCACCGACCCGGACGCCAACGCGGACGTGGTCAAGACCGCCCGGCTGCTGTGGGAGGGCCGGGACTACCCGTTCGCCGAGACCGCCTTCGTCTCGCTGGCCCGGCCTGGCGTGGCCGAGGGCCTGGAGCGGTGCCGCCTGCTCGGCGCGCGGCAGATCGTGGTGGCCAGGTACTTCCTGTTCCCCGGCGTGCTGCCGGACCGGGTGGCCGAGCAGGCCGCCGGGTACGCCGCCGCGCATCCCGGACTCGACATCAGGTGCGCCGACGTGCTCGGCGACTGCGACGAGATGGCCGCGCTGGTCTACGAGCGATACCACGAGGCGCTGGCCGGAGACATCAGGATGAACTGCGACATGTGCGTGTACCGGATCGCGATGCCAGGGTTCGAACACCGCGTCGGCGAGCCCCAGCATCCCCATGATCACCCCCACGACCATGCTCATTCCCCGGGCGCAGGCCCATGACTGACGACCTGGGTTACCCGCAAGAGCAGTGTTACCCAAAGGAACAGCGGGACGCCGTGTACCGGGTGATCGCCGAGCGGCGCGACGTCCGCCGCGGGTTCCGGCCGGATCCGGTGCCCGCCGACGTGCTCGGCCGGGTGCTCGCCGCGGCCCATCAGGCGCCGTCGGTGGGCTTCTCGCAGCCGTGGGACTTCATAGTGATCACCGACCGGGCCCGGCGGGAGCGGATCGCGGCGCTGGCCCGCCGACACCGGGACGAGTTCGCCGCGGACCTGCCCGGCGCCCGCGCCCGCGCGTTCGACCAGCTGAAGATCGAGTCGATACTCGACACGCCGGTCAACATCGTGGTCAGCTGTGACCGGACCCGCGGCGGTCGGCACACGCTCGGCCGGGCGACCCAGCCGCGGACCGCGGACTTCTCCAGCGTGCTCGCGGTGGCGAACCTGTGGCTGGCGGCCCGGGCCGAGGGCCTCGGCGTCGGCTGGGTGAGCTTCTTCGACGAGCGCGAGCTCGCCGCCGAGCTCGGGCTGCCTGCGCACCTGGAGGTGATCGCCTACCTGTGCGTGGGGTACGTCACCTCGTTCGGGGCCGAGCCGGAACTCCAGACGGCCGGCTGGGCCCGCCGCCGGCCGGTGTCGTGGGCGGTGCACGCCGAGGAGTTCGGCCGCCGCGGAATGCCAGGGGAGGTACCAGTGGACCCGCTCGCCGACCTGATCGCGGCCATCAGCCCGCCCGACGCCGAGGCGATGGCCGCCGCGCGGGAGCGGCAGGACCGGATGACCAAGCCGCGCGGCTCGCTCGGTGTCCTGGAGGAGGTGTCCGTGCGGCTGGCGGGCCTGGCCGGCAGCTGCCCGCCGCCGCTGCCCGAGCCGGCCTGCGTCGCGGTGTTCGCCGCCGACCACGGCGTGCACGCGCAGGGGGTCAGCCCGTGGCCGCAGGAGGTGACCGCCCAGATGGTCGCCAACTTCCTGGCCGGCGGGGCGGTGGTCAACGCGTTCGCGGCCCAGGCCGGGGCCGAGGTCACCGTGGTCGACGTGGGGGTGGCCGCCGACCTCGAGCCGGTCCCGGGGCTGCTGCCCCGCAAGATCGCGCGCGGCACCGCGGACTTCACCGAAGGACCCGCGATGACCCGCGACCAGGCCGTGGCGGCGCTGGTGACCGGCGCCGAGATCGCCAGGGACCTGGTCGCGGCGGGCAACCGGTGCCTGCTCACCGGCGACATGGGCATCGCCAACACCACCGCGTCCGCCGCGCTGATCTGCGCCTTCACCGGCGCCGACCCGGCCGAGGCGACCGGCCGTGGGACCGGGATAGACGCCGCCACCTACGCGAAGAAGATCGACGTGGTCTGCCGCGGCCTGGCCAGGCACCATCCCCATCCGCCCGGTGCGCCCCATCCGCCCGGTGCGCCCGGTTCCCCTGATTCGCCCGCCCCGGCCGACCCGGTGGGCGTCCTCGCCGCGTTCGGCGGGTTCGAGCACGCCGCCCTGGCCGGGTTCATCCTCGGCGCCGCCGCGCTGCGGGTGCCGGTGATCCTGGACGGGGTCATCGCGGGTGCCGCCGCGCTGGCCGCGGTGGCCCTGGCCCCCGACGCGCTCGCCGCCTGCTTCGCAGGTCACCGCAGTGCCGAGCCCGGGCATGCGGTTACGCTTAGCTACCTGGGGCTGCGCCCGCTCGTGGACCTGGGGCTGCGGCTCGGCGAGGGCACCGGCGCCGTGCTGGCCCTGCCCTTGGTGCAGAGCGCGGCGCGGGCGCTGCGTGACGTCGCCACCTTCGATTCCGCGGGCGTGGCTGACAAGCTCTGACAGACCGAAGGAACCATGGACCCGTACTTGCTGGGACTCCGCCTAGGGGGCCGCCGCGTCGTCGTCGTGGGCGGAGGAGGGGTCGCGTCCCGCCGGGTGCCCGTGCTGCTCGACGCGGGCGCCGAGGTGCTGCTGGTGTCCCCGAAGGTCGCCGCCTCGCTCGAGGACCTGGCCGCGGTCGGCCGGATCCGCTGGGAAGCGCGAGGTTACCGGCCCGGTGACTGCGCCGGAGCCTGGCTGGTCTGCGCTTGCACGGACGACCCCCAGGTCAACGCGGCCGTCGCGACGGCGGCCGAAGCCCAGCGGACCTGGTGCGTCCGCGCCGATGACGCCGGGGCGTCGGACGCCTGGACGCCTGCCTCCGGCCGGGCCGGCGACGTCCGGGTGGGGGTGCTCAGTGTTGACCCGAAGCATGGCGACCCGCGGCACAGCGCGGCGATCAGGGACGCGGTCGTGGCCGGGCTGCGGTCCGGGCAGCTCAGCGCCCGGCATGGCCGGGGCCACCGTGGCGGGGTGGCGATCATCGGCGGTGGGCCCGGCGATCCCGGGCTGATCACGGTGCGCGGGCGGCAACTGCTCGCCGAGGCCGACGTGGTGCTCACCGACCGGCTAGCTCCCCGCTCCCTGCTGGACGAGCTGCGCGACGACGTGGAGATCATCGACGCCGGCAAGATCCCCTACGGCCGGGCCATGGCCCAGGAGCACATCAACGCGGCGCTGATCAGCCACGCCCAGGCCGGCCGGTTCGTGGCCCGGCTCAAGGGCGGTGACCCGTTCGTGTTCGGCCGGGGCGCCGAGGAGGTGCTGGCCTGCCTGCGGGCCGGCGTGCCGGTCACCGTGGTGCCCGGCGTCACCAGTGCGGTCGCCGTGCCGGCGAGCGCCTGGGTGCCGGTGACCCATCGCGGCGTCGCGCAGGAGTTTCACGTCGTGTCGGTGCACGTCCCGCCTGGTGACGAGCGGTCCACGGTGAACTGGGCCCTGCTCGGCGGTAGTTCGGGGACCCTGGTGCTGCTGATGGCGGTGGAGCGGATCGGTGCCGTAGCGGACGAACTGTTGCGATACGGACGCAGTCCGGATACTCCCGTTTCGGTAATCGCAGACGGTACTCTGCCGACGCAGCGCACAATTAACTCAACACTGGAAGATGTGGAAAGCCTTGTGGCAGAGGAGGGGATCCGGCCGCCCGCGATCGTCGTGGTCGGCGACGTGGTGAGCGTCGCGGTGGAGATTACAGAACTCATGCGCGATGTAACGGCCTGACGAACGGGATAAACTCCGCGTGCCAGGCGATCAAGCTGGTGGACCCGCGCCACCCCAAGAGACCCCGAGAGACCCCGGACAGGCCCACAGGGGGTCCCGCGGGGGTTTTGAGGAGGACGTTACAACAATGGAAGGTCAGGGCGTGGCAGCGTCGTCGGCGTCTGCCGTCGGCAGACATGGCGAGTCCGGCCCGCGCGCGGTCGCTGCTGCCGAGTCTGGCCCCGTTGCCGACAATCAAGTGACCAGTGAAATCGCGGATTGTGGTGAGGGTCAGGGGCGTAATGGGGATGACAGTCACGTGATGATCGCACAGAGTCACCCAGAGGCATCAGCCCAGGATGTCAGCATGCCGCAATCGCCGGATTCCTCCCAGCCGCCGCAGCCGCCGCACGAAGAGCAGTCATTCCAAGAGCCTCAGGCGGAATTGTCGTCTCAGCAGATTGAAACGGACAAAGCGGATAACATTGGTGATCCCGATCGAAAGAATAACGTTGTCGCAAGGGATGAGAATACGGGCCACAACCAGACCGCGGCCGGCCTCGCGCCTCCCGCGGTAAACGCTCCCGGGGTAGACGCTCCCGCGGTAAATACTCCCGCGGCAGATGACTCCCCGGCCGCCGCGCCGCCCGAAACCAGGACCACCGCCGCGGCCGGCTCCGCGCCGTCGGCTGCTTCCGGGCCGTCCGAGACCCCCGAGCCCGCAGCCTCCCGGTCGGCAGCCGCCTCCGCCGAGGCCGACGAGTCAGAGACGGTGCAGTTCCCGGCCGTGCCTTCCGAACCCGCCGAACCCGCCCCAGGTCCCGCTCCCGCCGCCCGCCCCGAACCCGCCCCAGGTCCCGCTCCCGCCGCCGCCCGTCCCGAACCCGCTCAGCCCGAGCCCACGCCGCCTGGGGCAGCCCCCGCTGAGACCGGTGAGCCCGAGACGGTGCAGTTCGCGGCCGTCCCCGCGGCAACAGAGCCTGAACCCGAGCCCGCCGCGGAGCTCGCCGAGCCTGCTGCCGAGTCCGCCGAGTCCGCCGAGCCTGCTGCCGAGCCCGCCGAGCC